>Ga0214921_10003101_pt1 | contig 26002 bp, 28 predicted proteins | sample LL1505_MetaG_FD_177992 | JGI IMG/M metagenome (GOLD analysis project Ga0214921, IMG submission 177992) | Freshwater microbial communities from Lake Lanier, Atlanta, Georgia, United States - LL-1505 | ecosystem: Environmental > Aquatic > Freshwater > Lake | place: USA: Georgia | collected... | reverse complement strand
CCGCGCCTTGCTCGACTCGATCCCCCGCTTGGTGACAGAAGGCGAAGAACTGGTCACCTTCAAAGCCATCGAGGGCGAGCTCCCCTCACCTCTGGCACCGCCCCCGGGCTGCCATTTCCACTTGCGCTGCCCCTTTGCGCAAGAGGTCTGCAAAAGCAGCGTACCCGATTTGACAAATGCCCCGTCACTGCCGGATCAGGACCGGCATGTTGCTTGTCATTTTCCGATCGGTTGAGATGGCGGGATATGTTGCAAAGAGGATGCGTCAAGTCCGCACGGACACCTGAAGACGTGCGGGAACCGGAAAATCCGTTCAGGGTTTGAGAACCGTTGATTTGAAGCCTCTCCAAAGAGCCGTCGTGTCTGCGGCGCCGGGATCGCGCGGCAGGGGCCTCACTGCGGTTTGTACCAAAACCAGTCTATTTGCCGGATCCACAAAAATCGACTGCCCGCGAACACCCAGCAAGGCAAAACTGCCATCGTTGGCAGGAAATATCCATGTTTGATAGCCGTAGCCATACCAGCGTCCCGTTTGATGAGGGCTAAAATGCGCGCGGGTCATGTCGCGCCACCAGGATAAAGGAATGATTTGCCTGTCCTTGAAGCGGCCTTGTTGGGCCATCATGATGCCAAGGCGTGCGTAATCGCGTAAAACGGCATTGAAGCCCATATAGCCGAGTTCATTCCCTGCCGCATCGGTCAGCCATGTCGCATCAGCCTCCGCACCTATCGGGATCCAGATTTTTTCGGCAAAATAATCGGCCAGAGACCGCCCGATTGCCGCGCGCAAAACCAGGGCAAGCACATAGGTTTCAGACGATGCGTAGGACCAGCGCTCACCGGGTGGTGCGATACGGTCATTGAACAACCGCGTCGCTTCAACCCCGCCGGCCGTTTGGCGGCCAAAAGTGGCGCGAGCCAAACGGGCAGTGTCGTCCTGCCCGTCATACTCCTCGCGGAATTTGACCCCCGAGGACATGGTCAACAAATGGCGGATGGGACTTGCCCCATAGGCAGTACCCTTCAACTCCCTCGCATACAGCTCTGCTTTATCCTCGATACTCCTGATCCGCCCTTCGTGAACGGCAATGCCAACCATCATGGCGATCAGGGTTTTGGCCATTGAAAAGGATGTCATGCGCTGGCGGTCATTGCGATGATATTGATAGCGTTCGACAACAATCTGCCCGTCTTTGGCAAGAATGAGACCTGTGACCGGATTTTTGTGAAAATAGCCCTCAAGCCCTTGTTGGGACCCTCCGGGAAATCCCGGGCTCACATAGTTGATTTGCAGTTCCGATTGACTGCGGGGCAGAATACTGGCTTGTCCGTGGGGGATCCGATGGGCCGACCAGATTTCGTCAAGTCTGGAAAAAGAATCCACCGAATAAGCCGCTTGCCACCAGTTACTCCGGTCTGCCTTTGGATAGCTATTGGCAGATCCGTCCGTTCGAACATGAATGGGGCCAACTTGCCTGAAACCGATTCCCTGACGAAATGTAAAACCCTCCCGCTCTTGCCCATAGGCACTGATCCCTGCGCTACAGATATGCGAGATGAACAAACAGGCAATGGCAGCAAAACAACAGCGCGCTTGGACAGGCTTCATGTGAGATCAGACTTCTCAAAGTGGATTTTGCCAAATCTATCTACAAATCGATCAAGAAGATACAACCCGAAAAATCAGCCATATCCGGACGCTCTGCCCTACGATGGATCCATCGACTGATAGGGCTAAGACACAAAAATTATGAATGTATTTTATTTGCGTATTATCCGGTTTGGCGCGTTATACGGAGCGCAAAATACCGACTTACCCTTATAAACCAGTCAGCAGTAATTGCTTGCTGATCGCTTCGACAAATTTCTGGGCAGACGGTGACAACTTGCGGTTTTTGGCGACCAGCAGGCCCAGTTTCATTTTGTTGATGCCTGCCGAGCGGAACGGTTTCCATAACAAGTCTCCCGCCTTCAATTCCGACAGGAACCCGAACGGAGTAAAAAAGGCGATGCCTTGATTGGCCAGGAGCGCGACTTTCAGCATCTGGATCGAATTGGAGACCAGTTTCGGCGCAAGTGTCGAGCGGAAATGCGCAAAATCGGGATCGATATTGGCAGCAGTCGGGATTGTTCCGGCTTGCGCCAATTTCGGATAGGGGGCGACATCGTCGAAGTCGATCACATCCCTGCCCGCCAGCGGATGATCGGGCCGCATGACCACACCGATCGGGGCGGGAATTTCGACAATGATTTTGAGTTTGGGCCACCGCTCGCTGACAAAGGTCAGGCCCAGATCGACCTTGTGGTCTTCCACCAGAGCAGGCACATCCGCAGGCGAAACCGCGTCGACACTATAGGTCACAGCCGGAAATTCCTGCGAAAATTGTTCGAGAACACGCGGCAGAAAATCGACAAGCAGGGAATCGACAGCCGCGATTGTAATATGGCCGGATCGGGCCTCGCGCAGCCCGTCGATATCGGCCCGCAGCAATTCGAAATCCTGCAAGGTCGCATTGATATGCTGCAGCAGATATTGTCCGGCCAGAGTCAGGCGCATGCCGCTGGCAATGCGCTCGAACAATTCGACATCCAGCTCGTCTTCGATCAGCTTGATCTGGCGGTTGACCGCGCTGGCCGCCACATTCAATTCCTGAGAGGCCTTGCGGACCGATCCAGAGCGCGCCACCACCCTGAAATAGTGCAGGACGGCAGCATGCATCGGCGTCAGTCTCCCTGCCGCGGCCAGTTTACCACGACCGGATGGTCCAGCGTGGTCTTGTATTGTGCATCCGCGCCGCGCGGCGAGTTCCAGCCCGTCACATCGGGCCCGAAAAACTCGGCATTGACGGCAACAAATTCGAGCATATCCGCAGGCAGCCGTTCATCGGAATGGATGGCACCGACCGGACAGACGGTTTCGCACAAGCCGCAATTGATGCATTCATCCGGCTGGATATAGACCGTCCGGCCGCCTTGATAGATGCAATCCACCGGACACGAGGTCAGGCAGGACAGGTCTTTGACGTCGATGCAGGCGGCAGTGATGACATAGGTCATCGTTCAACGACCTTTCCAGACGGGTTTGCGTTTTTCGACAAAGGCGCGCACGCCCTCCTCCGAATCCTCCGAATTCAAGGCATCGACCAGAGCAGGCAGCCGCAAGGCTTGCGCCTGTTGCGGCGACAATCCGGCGGTTTGCCGCACCACCTGTTTGGTCGCCTTGATCGAGAGCGGCGCACAGGCCAGAATCTCGTCCACCCAGCGTTGCACAGCGGCATCGAGACCGTCCATCGGCACGACCTCGTTGATCAGTCCCATGCCCAACGCCTCTTGTGCTTTCATGCGCCGTCCGGTCAGCAACAGGCCCATGGCCTGCCGGTGCGGAATCTGGCGTTGCAGCAGCACCATGCCGCCATCCAGCGGCAGACGGCCGACGCGGGCTTCGGGCAAGCCGAACGTGGCGTGGTCGGCGGCAATCACCAGATCACAGCCGAGCATCATTTCAAAACCACCGCCGACCGCATGGCCATTGACGCGGGCGATCACCGGAATATCCAGCGTCTGGCGCATGGCGATCCCGCCGAAACCGCCCTCGCGCGGCATCGCCCAATAGTCGATCCCGCGCGCGCCGCTGCCGCCTTTCATATCGGCGCCCGTGCAAAAGGCGCGCTCGCCAGCCCCTGTCAGAACCACCACGCGCGCCGAAGGGTCAGCCTCGATCTCGCGCCAGATATTTTGCAATTGCTGCTCGGTGGCATAATCCACCGCATTCATCACCTCGGGACGGTCGATCGTGACCGTGACAACGCCGTCTTGATGGACAACCTTGACAGCCATCACAGGCCTCCGGTTTTCAGTGTCTGCAATTGCTCGGCGCGGACGTCTTCGGTGTGCTGGCCCAATTCGGCAGGCGGAATACGGATCGACACCGGTGCATCGGCCAGATGCAGCGGCGAACCGACGACGCGCACCGTCTCGATCCGGTTTGTGGTTTCCAGTATCATGCCGTTGATACGGGTCTGCTCGTCGGCCAGTGCCTCGGCCAAGGTGCGCACCGGCGCGCAAAGCAGGTCCTGCTCTTCGAGCTTGCCAAGCCAGTAAGCCGTGGTGTCGGTGGCAAAACGCGCCCGGAAAATCGCGTGCAATTCCGCCTTGTGTTTGACCTGTGCGGGGTGATCGGCAAAGCGCGGATCGGATGACAGATCATCAATCCCCAGAGAGGTGCAAATATCACGCAACGGATGCGACTTGAACGCACCGACCAGTACCAGTGCCGTATCTTGCGTGGCAAACACACCCGACAGCGGCATGGCTCCCCAATTGACCTCGCGGTCGCGCATCATCAGGGACGCCGATTCCTGCGTCTGGGCCGCCAGCATGGAATCATACAAGGATACACTGACCAATTGGCCGCGACCGGTTTGCTGGCGTTGCAGCAAGGCCAGCAAAACGCCCTGCACCAGATGCATTCCGGCGGAATAATCGGCGAAAGTTGTTGAATAGATCGACAGCGGCAAACTGTCATCCGAGCGCCTGTGCATCACGCCTGTCATGGCCTGGGCCAACACATCCTGCCCGCCTTTATGGGCATAGGGACCCACCAGCCCGAAGCCGGTGCCGACCGCATAGATCAGTTTGGGATTGCGCTTGGACAGCACATCATAGCCAAAGCCCATCCGCTCCATCACGCCCGCACGGAAATTATTGACGACAACATCCGCCTGATCGAGCAACGACCAGACCACGGCCTTGTCATCCGCATTCTTCATGTCGAACACGACAGACCGCTTGTTGCGGTTGAGCGAGCAAAACACCGGACCGGTCAGGCCGGCGGGATCATTGGGGAACGAGGTGCGCGACAGATCACCGGTCGGCGGCCGTTCGATCTTGATCACATCGGCCCCGTAATCGGCCAGCATCTGGGTGGCGACCGGACCCATCATGACTTGCGTAAAATCGACAATCCGGATGCCGGACAACGGCAGGTTCGGGGTGCTCATGCCAGGGTCTCCGCTATTTTTGCATTGGCTGACGGAATGTCACCGGGATCACCCCCTTGCGCCCGCACACGGGCACAAATCTCTGCCGGACTGACGTGGCGCAACAGGCCGTCACCCTTGATCGCAAGCGCTGCGGCGACACCGGCCGATTGGCCCATCGACATGCAGGGCGGGATTTCGCGCGACATTTTCTGGGCTGTTTCGGTTGCCGAATAATGGCGGCCTGCCACCAGCAGGCCTTCGATCCCTTTGGGCAGCATCGCGCGGTAGGGCGTGTAATAATCGCGGCCGCGCGCCACCGTATCGGCAAAATGCACCCGATCCAGCACGTCGTCCTTTGTCACAACATAATCACCTTCAAGCAACCGTGTTTGCCGCACGCCGAGTTGGGGAGCGACATCGACCACATAGCATTTCTCGAAACCGGGCATGTGCTGGCGGACATAATCCACCAGAGCATAGATTTTCTTGCGGCCTTCGAAATCGGCGCGGGTCAGATCATCGACTTTCAAGGCATCATAGCCCGCCATATGCGGACAGTTGCACCAGACAATGCCCGGCAGCGGGGTTTTCAGCCACCAGAAATCCCATGAGCCGCCCATCACGCGTTTGGCCTGGCGATCAATCTCGGCATATTTGTCGGGCTCCTGCAGCGAGAACCGCTCGGTCGCATCGGTATCGACACCACCCAGACGGAACACCGTTGTCACAATGAAAGAGCCATGGGTGAATTGCGCACCGGCGGCGGCTGCGACATCCAGATCACCGCTGGTGTCGATGATCACATCGCCCATAATCGCCTCGCGGCCGGCTTTGGTCTCGCAGATCACGCCCTTGATGCGTCCGTCTTCGACAATGGCTTTCGAGAACCACGAATGCAGACGCACATTGACGCCCGCTTCCTCGATCATCTCGTTGGACATGCGCTTCCAGCCATCGGGATCGAAGGCGGCAGCCATCAGAATCGGCTGTGGCTTGGTCTGCGCGCGGAAGTCGAACACGCCCCAACGCGCCCAGCGGTGATAGGCCTCCCAATCGGTGCGGCGGTCCTCGGGCGGGGGAAACACGCAAGCCCCCACTTTGGCCATCCGCTCGATCATTTCCATACAGATGCCGGTGACGGTGACTTCCGGCCCGTTGCTCATGTCATCGAGAACCAGCACCATGCCGCCAGACGCCAAACCGCCCAGATAGGCATAGCGCTCGATCAAGGTGACGGACATGCCCTCACGGCGGGCGGCAAGAGCTGCCGAAAATCCTGCCGGACCGCCGCCCACCACCACCACATCGGAGCGGGCCACAATTTTGGCATTGCCCGCCTTTTCGACAACATGTTCAGAAGCAGCCATCTTGTGTTCTTTCAATCTTGGGGTTCGCAGAGGAATAGTCAGGAATTCTGCTGGCTTGTCTGGCGCAGGGCCAGACGTTCGATCAGGCTGATCAGCAGAAAAAAGCTCATCGAGAAGCACGAGCCGACAATGACGGTGGCGTAGAGCAAGGCGGAATCAAAGGCATAGGTGGCCTGGATGATCAAAGCGCCGATGCCAAGGGTCGAACCGATCCACTCCCCGACAATCGCCCCGATCACGGCGGTGGAGGCGGCTATTTTCAAAGCCGAGAACAGATAGGGCAGCGAATGCGGCAGGCGCAATTTGAAAAACACCTCGCGCTTGGATGCCGACAAAACCCGCATCAGTTCCATCGCCTGCGGATTGACCGATTCCAGCCCGCGCACCATGTTGACCAGTGTCGGGAAAAAGCAGATCAAAGCGGCAATCGCGATTTTGGGCTCCATGCCATTGCCAAGCAGCAAGACCAGAATGGGCGCTTTGGCGACCACCGGAATCGTGTTGATCACCACCACTACCGGAAAGAATGCTTCTTCCAGCGTCTTTTTGTGCACGAACACCGTGGCGATCACGATGGCCGCCAGATTGCCGAGCAAAAAGCCCGCCACCGATTCAATCATGGTCGGTACCAGATTGGTCCAGAGCAGGCCCGACTTGTCCCACAAGGTCACCGCCACCATTTGCGGCGAAGGGGCGATGAAGGGGGGAACCTTCAGCCAATAGACCAAAGCCGCCCACAGCAGCAGCACCGAGGCCACGCCCAGAACCGGCATGATCCGGCGGCGCAAGCGGGCTTTTTGACTGGCTTGGGCAAAGGCCACTTCGTCAGACGATAAATCGGTCTGTGAAGGGTGTGCAGGAGAATGGTTCATGGTGTCACCTTGCCCAGCATGGCGCGCAATTCGGCCGCGATCTCGACAAAATGCGGCGTATCGCGCAAAGCCAGTGACCGCTCGCGCGGCAAATCAATCGTCACCTGCCGCACCACTCGGCCCGGATTGGGCGAGAGCACCAAGACCTGCTCGCCTAGATAGGCCGCCTCGTAAACGGAATGGGTGACAAACAGGATGCTGGTTCCGGTTTCCGCCCAGATGCGGCGCAGCTCCTCGTTCAAACGGTCGCGCGTCATCTCGTCGAGCGCGCCGAAAGGCTCATCCATCAACAACAGACGCGGGCCACCCAGCAAGGCGCGGGCAATCGCCACGCGCTGGCGCATGCCGCCCGAGAGTTGGTGCGGATAGGATTGCTCCCAGCCCGACAGGCCGACCAGAGCCAGCAGATCACGCGGCGAAGTGAAGCGGCTCGAGGGTTTCAAGCCGCCACCGACTTCCAAAGGCAAAGCGACATTTTCAAGAGCCGTCCGCCATGGCAGCAAGGCCGCATCCTGAAAGACAAAGCCGAGCGACCGATCCATCCGCGCCTGCGCGGCCGTCTTGCCCAGAACCTCGACCGTGCCGCTGCCCGGCGTAATCAGATCGGCCACAACCCGCAACAAGGTGGATTTTCCGCATCCCGACGGGCCCAGCAAAGTGAGAAACCCACCTGCCGGCACCGTAAACGAGACATCGTCCAGCGCTGTCACAGCCCGTTCTTCGGTCACGAAACGGACTGTCACATTCTGGCACGACACAGCATAGTCATGGCTAGCCATTGCTGCACCTTGCGCGGTCAGGCTCATGGATCAACCGAACTTCGGACGGCTGGCGCTTGACGCCTTCAACACATCCAGCGTCATCACTTCATTCAGCTTGGGCACCCGTTTGGTGAACTGGCCCAATTGCGCATAGAGATCGATCTGGTCCTGCCAGACCTGCGGATCCATCGCGCCCCAACCCTCTTTGGCGGTCAAAGGCGAGAAGGCATATTGCAGCATCACATCCAGCGCCTCGCGCTCGTCCTTGGCGTTGAGGTTGGGGAATTCCTTGACCAGATGCTCGACCGCCTTGTCGCGGTTGTTGGCGGCATAGACCCAGCCTTTGCCGGTCGCGGTCAGGAACTTGGCCAGCACATCGCCCTTTTTCTGGATGGTTTCGGCCGTCGCATAATACGGCAGCGCATAAAGTTTCACGCCGGTATCCCACAAGCGCAGATCGACGCGCTGGTCACCCAGCACCTTCATCGCTGTCGTGTTGGTCAGCCAGCCCGTGACCACATCGACCTGTCCCGTCAACAGCGGCGCCATATCGGCACCGATGGTGACGATGGTCACATCCTTTTCGGGAATATTGTTTTTGGCCAGCAAAGCCCGCAGCAAAATCACGCCGGTCGCCTGAATGCCGACCTTCTTGCCGACCAGATCCTTGGGTGAATTCACCGGATTTTTCTTGAGCGAGAAGAAGCTATAGGGATGCACTTGCGCGCCCGTGGCAAAGCAGACCACCGGAATATCCTGCGACGCTGCCAGCATCAAGGAAGGCGAGGAGGAGACCTGTCCGGTTTCAAACCGGCCCGCAGCCACCACAGCCACACCGTCGATATTGGGACCGCCTGCCTGAAATTTCAGTTCGAGACCTTCCGCATCATAAAAGCCCATGGCCTTGGCGCAGACTTCGCCGATCTGGTTGCCCGACAACAGCCAGCCCAGTTGCAGGTTCAGCACTGTTTTGCCCTGCGCAAAACCGTCGATGCTCAGCAAGGGAGAAGCTGCCAGACCTGTGGCAGTCGTTCCCAAAAATTGACGTCTGGTAAAGTGTGGCATGATCTGTCCCCCCAATGAGTCTGCAAGATTAAACCAGCAGATCACAAACAGGGTGAACACAAAAGAACAAATTATAGGCTTATCCGCGCAAAAAATTAGTTCGGTTGCGGATCAACAATAACGATCTCCACACCGCCTTCTTCCAGAATGATTTTGGAGCGTGCAAAAGCCTCTCCCCAGACAGGATCGTGATAGGCAGGCTCGGGGGTGGCCACACAGGCAAAGCCGCTTTGCACGATGGCGCGCGCACAATCGATGCAGGGAAAGAAAGTGGTGGCGATGCTGGCGCCCGCCAGCTTTTTGCCCGCTCTGGCTGCCTGAAAAATCGCATTGCGTTCGGCATGTTCCATCCAGACAAACCGCCCGTCGCCCTCATGGCGCCAATCCAGATCGGCAACCCCGTCGGGAAAGGTGTTGCAAGCAGCCAGAATGTCGTCCGAGCCTGCAAAAGCAATCGCCGCCCCCACCTGCCTGATTTGATTGGGGCTGTGGGGTGCGGCTTTGGCGGCATGATGCATTAACAATTCGAGCGACATGGCTTCACCTCAATTGATCAGGGCGTCCGCGGTGCAAGGGAAGCGCGGGCCCCAACAGAGCGTGCCCAACCCTGTTTGAGGGCAATTCGGATGGCCCGATAGGATATCCGCCACACGGCGCATCGTGTAAATCGTGTTCAAGCCTCTTGAAGGCCGAACAATTGATCTGCCGCTCAATCTCCCGCCAAGCTCGACACGGTTGCCACCACCAGACAGCAATTCCCGGGCTTGACGCGGCCCGGTTGGCGGCGGCCGTACAGGATGCCGTCGGCGTTGTAATGGACGGTTTCGGGAGAGCGCGACAAATCCCACAGGCAATGGATGCGGCCCGCGGGCTGGCCGGCTGCGACCCTCTCGCCGTTCTTGTGGAAGGGCTCGAACACCCCGTCCATGCTGGCGAACACATAGGCCTTGCTGCCCGGCAACTCCAGAATGGTCGAAGGCTGGGCCGCAAAAGCCATTTCTTTCGGCAGAACGCCCAAATGTGCCAGCACATTGCGTACACCACGGCGGCAGACCGCCAGCGCATCCAGCGAGACCGTGCCGCCACCACCCATTTCGGTGCCCACGGTGATCATTCCGGCCCGCACCGCAGCCGCGGTTGCCGTACGCGGATCACCCATATTGGCAATCACCACCGTCATCGGCGCGCCGAAGGCCTGCACCGCCGCAATGTTCTTTTTGGCGAGTTCGGGATCGAGACTGGGCTCGATGATCGCACTGGGAATAATGTCGAGCGAAGAGCCGCCCGAATGCAGATCCAGAAACGCATCCCCGTGCGGAAAAATATAATCATGCACAAAGGCAGTGATTTGATGGGTGATTGTGCCGAGCGGATCACCGGGAAAAGTCCGGTTGAAGTTCAGGCCGTCGACCGGCGACACACGCTGTCCGGCCATGGCTGCGTGGACATTGTTGGACGGCATCAGGATCAACCGCCCCTGCACCATCGCAGGATCAATCTCGCGCATCAGTTCCGATATGACGATCGGCCCCTCATATTCATCGCCATGATTGCCGCCTTCGAGAATCACGGTCGGGCCGCGGCCATTGCTGATGATCCCGATCGGCACCTGCGTCACACCCCATGCATCCTCGTGCGGCGAATGGGGAATGCGGATATAGCCGGACTGGCTCCCCTGCTTGTCGGGATCGACAGTCATAAATCCTGTCGACGGACGCACCTTGATTGTTTGGCTCATGGCTACACTCCGCAAATACCTGCCGGAAATAGATGCAAATCGGTGATGTTGAAACGGGCCGGACTCAAACCGCTTGGCTCGTATCCGGCCCGCTCTGTTTTTACAGGGTCGGCAGCGGATCCATCGGCATGTCCAGATATTTCTGGTGCAGACGGTCCAGCTCGCCGTTCATCGTGTTGAAGAAAATAAAACCATCGAGCCAGCGCACGAGATTGTGCTGGTCCATCTGCACACCCATATGGGCAGGCGAGCGACGGATCACGAATTTACGGTCAAATTCCTTGTTGGGATTCTGCTTGGCAAGCGATTGCGCGACAATCGAATTGGTTGCGATCAGATCGGCCTGACCCGAGATATAGGCGGCAGCCGCTGTCGCATCATCCTCGGTCCGCATGATGTTGGCTTTGGGATTGGCAGTAGAAATCGCCAGTTCCTGTGTCGAGCCTTTAGCCGCGGCAATCTTCAAAGACCCGATGGCCGAGGCCGCATCAACCTTGGCGGATTTGGCACCATAGACAGCAAGGAAGGTGTTGGCATAAGGAGCGGTGAACTGGATTTGCTTGGCGCGTTCCGGTGTCAGACCCATCACCGAAATGACGATATCGACTTTATCGGTCAGCAAAAACGGGATGCGGTTGGCACCGGTGATCTGCTGCATTTCGAGTTTCACGCCAAGGCCCTTGGCGACCATTTCGGCCAATTCGATATCGAAGCCGACGGGATTGCGGTTGGCATCTTGCGAGCCGAAGGGCGGCGCATCAAGCGGCACGCCGATCCGCACCACGCCTTTGGATATAATGTCTTGCAGCTTGTCGGCTTTGGCTTGCGGCGCCCCGAAAACCATTGCGCCGAGCGCAAGAAGACCCAGAACAACTTTCTTCATCATGTCTCTCCCTTTAATGCGGGGTTTGTTCCCCATTCAGCAGTCACACAGGAATCAATCATATTTGCATCAGTCATATTTGCAGCAATCCATCCAACAGCTAGTTCAGGACGGCATCAAGAAAACTTTTCAATTCGGCCGTTTGCGGATGGGACAAGGTCTCGGCCACAGGCCCTTGCTCCCACACCTTGCCCTCATGCATGAACACGATGCGGGTGGCGAAATGACGGGCAAAGCCCATTTCGTGGGTTACCAGAATCATGGTCATACCTTCGCGCGCGACCCCTTCGAGCACGCGCAACACCTCGCCTGTCAATTCCGGATCAAGCGCCGAGGTCACCTCGTCAAACAGCATCAATTGGGGGTTCATCGCCAGCGAGCGTGCAATGGCCACGCGTTGCTGCTGCCCGCCCGACAGCTGTTGCGGCATGGCATCGATTTTATCGGCCAGACCGACACGCGCCAACACATCGGCGGCGATCTTGCGGGCTTGATCGGGGCTTTGCTTGAGCACGAGACGGGGGGCAAGCGTAATATTGTCGCTGACGCTCAGATGCGGGAACAGATTGAAACTTTGAAACACGATCCCGACATTCTGGCGCAGTTTGCGCAGATCGGTATCGGGATCATTGACCTTGACCCCATCGATCATAATTGTGCCGGACTGGATCGGCTCCAGACCGTTGAGGCAGCGCAGCAACGTCGATTTGCCCGAGCCGGACCGCCCGATAATGGCAATCACTTCGCCTGTTTCGATGGTCAGGCTGACATCGTTGAGCACGCGCAACGGCCCGTATTGCTTGCTGACATTGATCAATTCAACGCGCGACATTGAAACGCTCCTCCAGCCGCCGGCTCCATTGGGTCAACGGAAAACAGATCAGAAAATAGATGCAGGCCACCGTGATATAGACGGCAAAGGGTTTGTAGGTCGAAGCCGAGGTGAGCTGGCCCTCGCGGGTCAATTCGACAAAGCCAATGGTCGCGGCCAGCGAGGTGTTCTTGATCAACTGCACCAGAAAGCCGATGGTCGGCGGCGTGGCAATCCGCACGGCTTGCGGCATGATGATATGGCGCATCTGCTGCACATAGGTCAGGCCCAGCGAAGCCCCCGCCTCCCATTGGGTGGGTGCCACGGCGATCAGGGCCCCGCGCCAGATTTCTCCGAGGAAAGCCCCGCCATAGATGGAATAGGCCAAAGCCGCCGCAGTCCAGGCATTTACCGGCAGTCCCGCGATCGACAGACCGAAATAGAACAGGAACAGCCAGACCAGCAAAGGCGTGCCCTGCACAATCTGGATATAGAGGGAAGCCAGAAACCGCAAAGGGGCCAGCGGCGAAATTCTCAATACTGCCAATGTCAGGCCGACAATGGCTCCGCCTGCAAAGGCCAGTGCCGTGAGCGCCAGCGTCCAGCGCGCGGCAAACACCAGATAGACAATATCGCCTGTTCCGAATTCCCTGATCATCGTGCAAACACCTGACGATAGATCACGGCAAAGACACCGCGCATCATAAAGGCAAGAGCGAGATAGATGCAGCCGATCACGGTGTAAACCTCGAAATCCCTGAAGGTGCGCGACTGGATGATCGAGCCGACGTGAAACAGATCCTGCACCGAAATCTGCGATACGACACTTGTCGCCAGCATCAACAGGATGAATTGGCTCGACAGGGCAGGATACATCGCCTTCAAGGCCGGAAACACGATGATATAGCGGAATATCTGCCACGGGGTCAGCCCCAGCGACTGCCCTGCCTCGATCTGGGATTTGGGAATGGCTTCAAGTCCGGCGCGGATGATCTCGGTCGAATAGGCCCCCAGATTGATCACCAGAGCAATCAGCGCCGCATCGAACCCTTCCAAGCGCAGACCGAGGGACGGCAAGCCGAAATACAGCAGAAAGATCTGAACCAGCAAAGGCGTATTGCGGATGGTCTCGATATAGACGGTCACAGCCTGTTTGAAACGGGCACCGCCATAGGTTCTCGCACAAGCACAGGCCAGACCCAGAAAAAAGCCCAAGACCATCGTGCACACTGACAAGGCCAGTGTAACGGCCAAGCCTTCGAGTAAAAATTCCCAGGCCGCAAATACATCGCGGAACTGCAGACCGTATTTCATGCCTTGAGTGTCCGTCCCCAACTGATGATCAGGCTCTGTCGGCCATCTCTTCAACCAGACAAACAAATGGCAGTCAAAAGGTCAATCTTTAAAATAAGATAGATTGTGCTTCATACAGGAACTTCACCTGTTATACGGCCGAATTGACACGCAACACGCAGCGTTCATACTGGATTGGGTACACAAAAGGGATGCAAGATCATGGATCAGACAATCACCGGCGGTTGCTTGTGCGGAAAGCTCGCCTATCAAGTGCCCGGCCCCGTCACGACCATCGATTATTGCCATTGCTCGCGCTGCCGCAAAGCCAGCGGCAGTGCCTTTGCGGCTGTCACCTCGGTATCCAAATCACAATTCAAAATCACCTCGGGCGAGCAATATCTCAAATCCTACAAGACCGATGACGATTTCGAACGTGTGTTTTGTTCCGAATGCGGCTCACAGCTTTACAGCATCAGACCGGCGCTGGTCGATACCATCCGCTTGCGCTTGGGCTCGATCGACACAGCGATTGAAGGCAAAGTCTCAGCCCACATCTTCGCCACCTCCAAAGCTCAATGGCACGACATCTGCGATGAAGCGCCGCAATATGAACAAAGACGGATGGTGGTGGCATAAGCGGGCATTTTTAGAGGCTGTCCTGACTTTACCCTTTATGAAGCCACCCGTCTGGGCACACGCGCCTGTTGGGGGGCTTTGGCCATGTCGGCTTTCAGGTCCATCAGTTCGGCTTTGAAAATGCGCGCATCCATCAGTTTGAGATTTGCTGACACTTTCGGCTTGAAGGCCATACGCGCCAGCACGTCCGTTTCCAGATCAATGCCGGGAGCGACTTCGACCACTTCGAACCCGTGCTCGTTGACTTCGAACACCGCGCGCTCGGTGATAAACAAGGCTTTGCGCCCTTGCGAGGCGGCGAAGGGGGCGTTGTAGCAAATCTGCTGGATGGACGAGACGAATTTGGAGTGGCGTCCTTCGGTCACAATCTGCAAACGGCCATCACCCGATTGGATCGCCAGACCGCCGGACGTGAACGTGCCGCTGAACACCACTTTGCGGGCGTTCTGGCTGATATTCACGAAACCGCCAATGCCGACGATCTTGTCGCCGAACCGGCTGACATTGACATTGCCTTCGGGGTCGACCTCGGCAAACGACAGGAAGGCGATATCCAGCCCGCCGCCGTCATAGAAATCGAACTGATAGGGCTGGTCGACCACCGCATCATAATTGAGCGCGGCACCGGAATCGACGCCGGTGGCGGGAGCACCGCCGATAAAGCCCTGCTCATTGGTCAGCGTAACCTGATCGAGAATATGTTCCTCGGCGGCCACGGTTGAAATGCCGGTCGAAATCCCCGCACCCAGATTGCAGATCGCCCCCGGCACCAGTTCCATCGCAGCGCGGCGCGCGACGATTTTGCGGTCGCCGAACGGCAGGCTCTGCATTGCCCCCATCGGCACGCGCATTTCACCCGAAAAGCTCGGATTGTAATCGGTGGCATAGGTCTGCTTCTGGTCGGGATCGACCACGACATAATCGACCATAATGCCCGGCACCTTGACCTGACGGGCATTCAGCGTGCCGCGTTTGGCAAGTCGTTTGACCTGCACCACCACCGCCGCACCCTGCCGCCGGCCCGCTTGCGCGCTCGACAGCATTTCACCCGGAATTGCTTCATGCTCCATTGTCACATTGCCGGCTTCGTCGGCGGTTGTGCCGCGGATCAGCACGATATCGAGCGGCAGGGGCTTGAAGCGCAACCACTCTTCGCCGCCGATGGTGACCAGTTCGACCAGATCCTCGGTCGCCGTCGGACTCTGGCGCGCGCCGAGCTGTCTGGGATCGACAAAAGTGTGCAGGCCCGTCTTGGTGATCACACCCGGACGGCCCGCCGCCATTTCCCGCGTCAGTTGCGAGATAACGCCTTGCGGCAACGTATAGGATTCGATCAGGCCATCGCGGGCCAGCTCGACCAGCGGCGGCGAATCAACCAGAGCGCCCGTGATGCTGCGCTTGAGCATTCCGGGGTGGCGGAAACGCGCCGCCCCCTTCAATTTGCGGTCACCGATGCCCACGGCATGGATCAGACACAGCTTGTCGGGCGCGCCGGTTTCCAGAAAACGGGTTTCAATCGCCTCCAGAATGGCCTCGGGTACCCCGTGGCCGCCTCCCGAGCCGCTGACCAGAATATTGTCACCGGGTTGAACCAGTTCTGCGGCCTGTTTCGCTGTAATGATTTTCATTGTCTGTTCCGCCCAACAAAGCCAGAGTGACTTTTACCATGATTGACAGATGGATCGCTTATTTGTAACCGTTTACACAAATCTGGGAAATTTGGCAAGATTGGTGAAACACACCCGCTCTGGCGTATCCCTGTCGCGCTGTTTCGCCCGATGCCGTATCGAAGATGGAGAGGATGGATCATCATGACAATTGCCTTGGTGACCGGAGCTGCAGGCGGCATTGGCCGCTCGATTGCACAACATTTGTTTGATGCCGGATTTCACGTTGCCCTTGCCGATCAGATGCCCGTGCCCCCCCTCGACGGCGATGCGGACCGCTGGATGGCGTTACATCTGGATCTCGCGGATCTGTCCAGCCATGCCGCTGTGCTCGACCGCATCGAACAGGCATGGGGTCCGGTTGACTGTCTGGTCAACAATGCCGGTGTCACCTCGCTGGTGCGCGGCGATATGCTGGAATTGACCGTCGAGAGCTTCGACCGCTCGATCGGCATCAATCTGCGCGGCACTTTTTTTCTGACCCAAGCCGTCAGCAAACGCATGGCAACCGCACACAGGCCCCTTGATCAGGCTTCCACCCACTGGCGCAGCGTGATCACGATCAGCTCGTCCAATGCCGAAATCGTCGGCGACAACAGGGCCGATTATTGCATCTCCAAAGCCGGTCTGGCGATGATGAACAAGCTGTTTGCCTCGCGTCTGGGCGAATTCGGCATCGGCGTCTATGAAATCCGCCCGGGCATCATCCATACCGATATGACCCGCCCCGCCACCGAGAAATATGACAGGCTGGTCGCCCAGGGCGGCGTGCCGATGGGGCGCTGGGGCGAGCCCGAAGACGTGGCTTCGGCCGTCTTGTCACTGGCGCAAGGCCATATGAATTACGCCACCGGCATTGCCATCGATATTGCCGGCGGTCTGCAGTTATACCGCATTTGATGGGATAAACGCGCTGTCATGGCCGGTAAAAAAGCAATCGAACCCCGAACAGAATCAGGGCACGGGACCGACCAGAGCGGATTGGTCGGCCTGCGTCAGGTTGCCATTGCCGCCGGGGTCTCCACCGCCACGGTCTCGCGCGCCATCAACACGCCGCATCTGGTCTCACCCAAATTGCGCGAGAGAATCAACGAGGCCATCGACAGGCTCGGCTGGGTGCCGGACGGCACGGCCCGCGCTTTGGCCACCAAACGCTCGTCGACCATCGGCGCGGTGTTTCCGACCCTGACCCACGGCGATTTCGCCCGCGCCACCACCGCAATCCAGCAGGAGTTGCAGGCCTGCGGCTATACTTTGCTGCTGGCCTGTTCCGATTACGATGTGGAACAGGAATTCCGGCAGATCAAAAAATTCATCGAGCGCGGGGTCGACGGGCTGATCCTGGTGGGCGAGAACCACCATCCCGATCTGGCCAGATTGCTGGCGCGGCGCAATGTGCCGACCATCAACACCTTTGTCTATTCGCCCGATACCCATGGCACCTGTATCGGGCCGGACAACCGCAAGCTGTTCTTCGATATGACAAAATATCTGATCGATATGGGGCACAGGGTGTTTGCGGTGGTGGCACAATCGGTCGAAAACAACGACCGTGCCGAGGCACGCCTGCAGGGGATTCAGGATGCGCTGGCGCAAGACGGGATCGCCGTCAGGCCGCAGCATTTCGCCATCGGCCAATGGACTATTTCCGAAGGGCGCAACCTGTTCCGCCGCGTCATGACCAGCGAGCCGAGACCGACGGCCGTGATCTGCGGCAATCCGTCACTGGCTGTCGGCGCCTATCTCGAAAGCCTCGCCATGGGCCTGAAAGTGCCCGACGATGTCTCGATTGTCGGCTATGACGATATCGAGGTGATGAGTCACTTGCCGGTTTCGCTGACTACTGTCCGCGTGCATAGCGAGCAGGTCGGACGCAATGCGGCCCGATATCTGGTTGCCCGTCTCGAAGGCGAGGATATCGAGATCCCGTTCCAATGCGACACCGAGATCGTACTCCGCGAATCCTCGGGGCCCCCGCCGGGCACCCCTGCAACAAACTGAAATAAAAAACATGCCTGTGATGGGACTTGAAAAAATATTTTACATGGGCAAAATGTAACCGTATACATTTGCAGATGGCTTGCCTGTCAATATCTTGGCCGGATCATAGCCATCACAAACGAAGGAACGATTCTGGTCATGACCCCACAGCCGAAAACGGAGTCATCCCCGCATTCTGTGTCTGGCGGGTCAGACCGGGATGACGAAGTGCGCAAGGTGCCGAAGTCGATGCTGGTGCGCCGTATCAAACGGATTGGCTGGAACCTGTTGCCGCCACTGACCTTTGTGGTGATTGTGCTGTTCTGGTCATGGTCGGTAAAGGCCTTCAAAATTCCGGCCTATCTGCTGCCCGGTCCAAGCGCAGTCTTTGCCCGCCTGTTTACAGATTACCAATTGTTATGGAACAACGCGCTTGTCACCATGACCGAGATCGTGCTGGGCTTCGGCCTGACTTTGTTGACGGCCATTCCGGTCGGTCTCGTGATTGCGCTCTCGCCTTTGGCCAAGCAGATCCTTTATCCGCCTATCGTGCTGCTGCAATTGGTGCCCAAGATCGCGGTGGCCCCGCTGTTTCTGGTGTGGCTCGGTTTCGGCATGGAATCCAAGGTGCTGCTGACCGTATTGATGACCTTCTTCCCGCTGCTGATCGCCAGCATCAGCGGTTTCCAGATTCTCGATACGCGTCTGCTCTATCTGACCAAATCCATGGGCGCGTCGGCTTGGCACACATTCCGGTTCCTGCGCGTTCCGGCGGCTTTGCCGGTTATTTTTTCGGGCATCAAAACCTCGGCTACCATTGCGGCTACCGCTGCGATTGTCGCCGAATTTGTGGGGGCCAACCAGGGCCTCGGCTATGTGCTGCTCAAGGGCACCAGCACGATGGATATCGAACTGACCTTTGCGGTGCTGGTGGTGCTGACCATCATCGGCATCGTGCTCAATTACGCGGTCGAAATCAGCGAATGGGTCATGACCCCGTGGCAGAGATCGGCCAACAATTCATAACCAGTCAAACCAACCAATAAGTCAAACGGGAGAGACATCACATGAAACAGACAATGAAAAGACTTCTGGGCGCGGGCCTGCTGGCCTCGACCATGGCACTGGCCAGCTCGGCCATGGCGCAGACAGCCGTGACCTTCCAGCTGAACTGGACCGCGGGCGGCGCCAATGCCGGTTTCGCGGCCGCCGTCGGTGAAGGCTATTACAAGGCCCTCGGGCTTGATGTGACGCTGGTGCAGGGCAACGGCTCGGGCAATACCGCGCAATTGGTCGCCAATGGCCGCGCACAGCTCGCTTATGCCGATGCCGTCGCCGTCAGCCAGCTGATCGCCAAAGGCGCGCCGATGAAGGTTGTTTCGACCATCTATCAATCCAACCCCAATGAAGTCACCGCGCTGAAGAAGTCCAACATCAAGACCCTGAAGGATCTGGTGGGCAAAAAGGTCGGCGTGCCTGCCGGTTCCTCGCAGACCACCATGCTGCCGCTGCTGTGGAAGGCCAACAACCTCAAAGAATCCGACATGACACTGATCAACATGCCGGTCTCCTCGATGGTGCCGTCTTTGCTGCAGGGTCAGGTCGATGCCATTCTGGGTTCGATGGATGCCTATCAGATCCAGCTGGAAGCACAGGGCGCAGAGCTGGATAACTTCCGCTTTGCCGATTACGGCGTGCCGACAGTCAGCACCTCGATCTTCGCCTCCAACAGCTTTCTGGCCGAAAATCCCGATGTCGTGAAAAAGTTCATCGCTGCCAGCCTTAAGGGCTGGAGCTTCGCGCTCGACAATCCCGATAAGACCGTCAAGCACATCAAGGGCGTGTTCCCCGACGTGAACGAAAAGCTGGCTGCGTCCGAATTGGCCGCGATCACCCCGCTGTTCTGCTCGGGTGATGCGAAATTCATCGGCAAGGCCGAGGAAGCCCACTGGACCCGCACCCAGAACCTGCTGTCGGAAGTCGGCCTGTTGCCTGCCAATCAGGATCCGAAATCCTATTACAGCAATGATTTCCTGCCCGCTGCCGACCAGATGCGCGCCTGCAAGAAATAAGACCGATCACGGGGTTCGCGGCAACGTTGCGAACCCCGACCAAAACTGCCCTGTTGCCAACCAGCGGAATCCCCATCATGAGCGCACCAGCTACCACCGCCATTCGCACCGGCTACCGTTACGACGATCTGTTTGTCGGTATGGCGTTTCGCAGCCCGGGCCGCACCATTACCGATGCGGATTTGATGGCCTTTGCAGGACTGACAGGCGATTACTCGGAACTGCATACCAGTGATGTCTATGCCAAAAGCAGCCAGTTCGGCCGCAAGGTGGCACATGGTATGTTGGGCCTGTCCTACGCCCATGGCCTGATGTGGCCGCGCACCGGCGAGTTGCGCGAAACAGCCGTGGCGTTTCTGGGCATCCAGGACTGGAAATTCGTCGGACCCATTTTTGTTGGCGATACGATTTTTGTGAGCTACACTCTGGCCGAATTGCGCGACAGCAAATCCCGCCCCACCCAGGCCATAGCCAGCTTTGCGGTCGAGCTGCAAAATCAGGACGGCATGGTGCTGCAAAAGGGCACAAAGGTTCTGCTGGTATCGAAAGTGCCGCTTGATGCGGTCGAGGCCTCGCTGTGAGCCTGTCTCGCCCCTCCCCCGCCCAACGGAAAGCGTGACCGCATGAGCCCTGTTTCAGTCACAGCAGCCAAATCCGGCGTGCCGATTGCCATCAACAATCTGTCAAAAGTGTTTGGCGAGGATGGCGATACGCCGTTTCGGGCGCTGAAAAAGATCAATGTCGATATCACCGCAGGAGAATTCATCTCGGTGGTCGGGGCGTCGGGTTGCGGCAAAAGCACGCTGATGCTGATGGTGGCAGGCCTGTTGAAAGGCTCGACCGGACAGATCAGCGTCAATGGCAAACCGGTCACAGAGCCGATTACCGATGTCGGCATTGCCTTTCAGGATCATTTGCTGCTCGAATTCCGCACCGCCTTCGACAATGTGATGCTGCATGCCGATATACGCGGGCTGGACCGCAAGACACTCGAAACCCGAGCCAGAGACCTGTTCAAGCAGCTGCGACTCGAACATGCGATGGACAAATATCCGCGCCAATTGTCGGGCGGCATGCGCCAGCGCGTTTCGCTGATCCGTACGCTGGTGCATGAACCCTCCGTCTTGCTGATGGACGAGCCGTTCGGCGCGCTCGATGCCCTGACCCGCCTGCAGGTCCGCATGGATCTGGAGGCGCTCTGGCTCAGACGCCGTCCGACCGTGCTGTTCATCACCCACAGCGTCGAGGAAGCCGTCGGCCTGTCCGACCGTATTCTGGTGATGAGCCCGAGCCCGGGCGAAGTGGTCGAAGATATCCGTGTCGATTTGCCGCGCCCGCGCCCGATCGTGCTTGGCGATGCACCCGAATTTGCCAGCTATGTCGACAAGATCCACCGCCTGTTCGAGCGCATGGGCGTTCTGCACGGCATTGCCTTGCCGCAAGGCGACATTCATCCTTCCGGCGGGCATGACTGATGGACGAAAAAGCACAAACGAACTCCCGCGCCCAAGCCCTGATCGACAGAGCCACCGGCAGCGTCGATCTGCATATTGAAGGGATGGTGGCGGAAATCGCGCTGTCGAACGGGGCGATGAATCTGGTCACGCGCCCGATGCTGCGGCAGCTGAACAGAGCGATCAGCGAGCTGGCAGGCCGCGAGGATATCCGTTGTGTTATCCTGCATGGCGGCACAGCCAAAGCCTTTTGCGCGGGAAGCGACATCAAGGAATTCGACGATCTGCGCCAAGATGCCAGCGAATATAAAATCCTGTTCGAGGATATGGTTATCCGCAATCTGGCGCGCCTGCCCATGCCGACAATAGCCGCGCTCAACGGCCATGCGCTGGGCGGCGGGTTTGAAATCGCACTGGCCTGCGATCTGCGGATCTTGCAACGCAATGCCAAAGTCGGATTGCCTGAATCCCATCTCGGCGGGCTGGCGGGCAATGGCGCGGTGCGGATCACCCGTCTGATCGGCCCGTCACGCGCCAAGGAATTGCTCTATACCGGCATGACGCTGGAAGGCGAACAGGCACTGGACTGGGGCTTGGTCAACCGCCTCACGGATGAGGGACAGGCTTTGGCCGGCGCACGCGAACTGGCGGCCACCATTATCCAGCGCGGGCCGATTTCCAACAGACTCGCCAAAACGCTGGTGGATGCCGCGCAGGACATGGCGATTGATGCCGCTCTGTCACTGTCGACCACCGTCCAGCAACAGATTTTCGATTCCGATGATTTGCATCGCGGTGTCGAAGCCTTTTTCGCCAAACGTCCGGCCGATTTCAAGGGACGCTGATGCCTGAGGCACATGCCCTCCCCACATCCGGCGGGCCTTGGTGATGGGGCAGAACAAAGCCAAGAGTCTGACCGGCATTGCTTTGGTGGTGATGGCCAGTTTCATTTTTGCCGCCTCCGATGTCGCCACCAAAATCATCATCACGCAGGTTCCCGCCTTCGAAATCATCTGGTTCCGCTACCTCGCCTATTCGTTGATCTCGCTGCCTTTGTTGATGCGGCCGCCCGCTGTCTCGCTGCTGTCCTCGCGCAACAAGCCTTTGCAAATCCTTCGCGGTTTGGGCGCGTTCGGCTCGGGTGCGTTTTTTGTCGCCAGCCTCAAATTCATTCCCATCACCGATGCCACAGCCATTTCGTTTACCGCCCCGCTGTTTGTCGCGGTGCTGTCAGCGGTGTTTCTGGCCGAAGCCATCTCGCCGTCCTATTGGGTAGCGACCCTCTGCGGCTTTGCCGGTGCCCTGCTGATTGTCAAACCCGGCAGTGCCGATTTCAACATCGGTTCGACTTTGCCTCTGGTCGGCTCACTGTGCTGGGCTACGGCCCTTGTGCTGTTGCGGCAGATGAGCGGCACCGAACCGGTGCGGCTGACCGCTGCCTATTCTGCCCTGATCGGCCTGACCTCGGCCAGTCTGGTCGTGCCCTTTGTCTGGATTGATCCCGATCCTGCGGTCTGGCCCTACTTGGCCGGGATCGGTCTGGCGACGACCACCGCCCATATGATGACGGTGCTGGCCTATGGCTATGCCCCCTCCGCATTGCTGGCCCCGTTCTCCTATACCCAACTGATCGGCGCCACCTGTATGGGTTATGCGGTATTCCATGACATTCCGACCCTGCCGACCGTCCTCGGTATTCTGCTGATCACCGCAAGCGGGCTTTATCTTGCGCTGCGCAACCGACAAACACACTAAAACCGGACAAGGGAGAATTTTCCATGCAACCGATTGTGAATGGCGCGACACGCCTGCTCTTTATCGTCGGCGACCCGATCGCGCAGGTCCGCTCGCCGCTGGTCTCCAATCCGAAAATCGAAGCCCATGGCAAGAACTGTATTCTGGTGCCGCTCCTGGTGCCGCAGCAGGACTTCGAACAGACCATCCCCGCAATCATGCGGCTGGGCAATCTCGAGGGACTGATCATCACCTTCCCCTTCAAGGAACGGATCATGCCCTTTATCCGGCATATCAGCCCGGATGCGACGCTGATCGGCGCGGTCAATGCGGTCAAGCTCAACGCGCATGGCGAATGGTGCGGCGATATTTTCGACGGCATCGGCATGATCCGCGCGGTTCAGGCACTCGGCCAGACCGTCAATGGACGAAAAGCCTTGCTCTATGGCGCGGGCGGGGCGGGCAAGGCGATTGCCGCCGCCTTGCTGTCTAACGGTGCCGACACCCTCACCATCATCGACCATGACCACGCCAAGGCGGCAGCCATTGCGGCTGTGTTGAAGCAGCACTATCCGAATGCGTCCATTGGCTGCGATAACCGCAACGTGCAAGACCATGATCTGCTGATCAACGCCACGCCGGTCGGTATGGGCCCCAATGACAGCCATGTCGAATGGACCGGCACCCTGCATGCCGGCATCACGGTTGTCGATATCGTGCCCTATCCGATCGAAACGCCATTGCTGGCACTGGCCAAACAGCTCGGTTGCCCCAACACCAACGGGCAGGCGATGATCCAGGGGCAATCGGATGCGGTGCTCGACTATTTTAACATCGGTTAAGGGACGTTCGTCATGAACCTGAAATTCGGCCAACCCGACAATTCCGTGATCCAGCTGGCCTATGTGGTCGCCAATATCGAAGCCTCCATCCACCACTATCACCAGCGCATGGCGGTCGGCCCGTGGCAGTTGCGCGGACCCTTCACCACCACTTCCGCGCTCTATCACGGCAAGCCCGTGGCCCTCTCGCTGAGTATCGCCCATGCCTTTGCCGGCCACACGATGATCGAACTGATCCAGCAGCATGACGAGCTGCCTTCGGTCTATACCGATACGATCAAAACCACCGGCTACGGCTTCCACCACTGGGGCGTCTCCTGCCCCGATTTCGATGCCAAAATCTTGTCGCTGCACCATGAGGGCAAAGCCCCGGTGTTCGAGGACAAAACCGCGATCGGAACGCGGGTCGCCTATGTCGATTTCAGGGACAGCATGGGTGGCTTTGTCGAATACATCGAAATGAACAAAGGTGCCGAAGCCCGCTATACCACCATGTATGCAAGGGCGCTGACATGGGATAAATCGGAACTGATTATGCGGGTGTGATCGAATGTTTGGGTCCACATGAACGCAGACTCTCTGTCCGCGGATCAGAGTCCCAAAATAAAAATCGACGTCAACAGATATAGCCGCCATGGGGCGATTTTGGTTTCAGAACCATATCGACTTAACAGAACATATTGTGGAAAGATTTGTAACCCGACGTCGCGTGCAGACACCCATCTCCGGATAAGGGTTCCATTACGCCCTTTCTACAATGGTGAACGGCAAAATCTGTGCGCTGCGGTCGCCTTGATTCCAGATGGCTTCGAGGCCTTTGACGATGGCTTGACCGAATTTCGGATAGGGGACCGAGACAGAATTCAACCATGGGGCGATCCAGTCATTTAAGGGATTATCGTCAAACCCCATCAGGACAATGTCGCGGGGAACCCGAAACCCGAGCTCGCTCAAGCTGCGATGCGCACCATAGGCTATTAGATCGGAGGAACAGAACAGGGCCTCTGGCAAATCACCCTGTTGAAGCATCTGTTTGATCCCGTCATAGCCGATCTGGAGATGGTTCAAGCCCTGTCCGGCAAAAATGTGACGGGCTTGCAAACCCTGACCAAGATCTGAAAGTGTCTTCGAATAACCATCGACACGATCGGATGTCGCCGGAGAATGCAATGCACCATGGATCAGGCCGCAATGGTGCAGGCCACGCGTCTTGAAATAAGTCGCCACCGCTGCGCCCGCGGATTTATTGTCAATGCCGACAAAGTCATCGGGGGTGCTGTTGGGCCCTTGCGGGCGGCGGTTGACATAGAGCAGGGTCTCCCCGTGGTCTTGAAAATGAACGAGCTGCGGACTGTCGATCGTGCCCAAAAGCACATAACCGCGCACCAGATGGGCGCGCATGTCCAGCAAGCTTGTATCCTGCAAGTCGGGTTGGTCATGCGTGTCACACAATACCATGGTGTAACCGGCCATGCGCAAAGCGGTTTCGGCAGAGGCCGCAATCGCGGCCATGGTCGGATTGGCCAGATTGACCGCATGGATCGAGACAACACGGCTTTCACCGCGCCGCAAGGATTGCCCGTGGGTGACAGGCCGGTAACCCAACTCATCGACGGCCGCTTTGACACGCTGCTGGGTTTCAAACGAGGATTTGTTGACAATCCCGTTCATGATGCGGGAGACGGTGGCAATCGACACGCCTGCCTGTTTGGCAACAGCCGTGATCGAGGCCGGTTTGGGGCTTTTGCCGTGGATGCGGGGGGTGGAGGTTTTTCTCATGATTGTTTTACTTGTGTCTCAAGATCCCTTTTTCAACCACCCTCGTCAGACCGCCGAAACAAG
>Ga0214921_10003100_pt1 | contig 26004 bp, 16 predicted proteins | sample LL1505_MetaG_FD_177992 | JGI IMG/M metagenome (GOLD analysis project Ga0214921, IMG submission 177992) | Freshwater microbial communities from Lake Lanier, Atlanta, Georgia, United States - LL-1505 | ecosystem: Environmental > Aquatic > Freshwater > Lake | place: USA: Georgia | collected... | reverse complement strand
CCTAATAAATGAAATCAATAAAAAAATTGAACCTTCAGCCTAATTTTTTATTGATTTCATAAATGAAATCAATAAAAAAATTGAAATTTAATATCATATAACATTATATGATATTAAGTTAATACTGCTAAAATGGCAACTAAGCACAAGCCACCTTACAAGCCACCCCCGCGAGAGTTCACGCTTCGCCAAATGCAAGAACAATTCCGAGCCGTTCAACAGGCACGCGAGGAAAAACTCAAACAGGAGGAGGACAAATTGACTGAGAAAATTCGTGAACGGATAAGACAGTTAAATGAAATGCATATTATAGTTTCAGGAATTGCTCATGAAATGCCAATTGAAATGGATACTTCACAAATTTCTACCCAAATGCCAGTAGGAGAAATTGCATTTACAACCTGTCGCATCTGTGAGTTTCCAGTTATCTGGGGATCGCAGCCACCTACCAACTGTGGCTTCTGTTGCGCAAACATGAAATTCTTTTAATTTATTTATAAATTACTTACTTTTCATCATATTTGACAAATTATTTGCTGTTCTAACCAATGGCTTTTGTCTCTTTACTTTATAATCATTTTGAAATCTAACAAGTTTGTGTTTATATTCTTCTTCAACATATAATTTTAGCGGTTTTACTGGAGGAAAAATTAACAACGTTGTTTTATCAATCATTCGAAAATCTTTTCTAAATTCAGTTATTGTTTGATGACCACCAAAGATTTTTAATGATTGTCTTGGGTTTGCTGGCTTAATAAATGAATCCTCATTTATTAATTTTTTCTTTAACATCATCAACAAACAATTTTTTTCTTCTGTCTTATTATCAATATAATCTAAATTATATGACTTTGCACAATTAAATGAACAAAAATAACCATATGTTTGAAATACTTCATCACGATAGTTATCAGGAATTCCAATTGGTTGATTATCAAACTCATGACAACACCACCAACAATGAATATCTTCTAAATTTCCTTTTGTAATATCAATACATATATCATTTAATCTATCAAATTTAATATTATCATATAATAATTTTTCTAATTCATGTACTTTGTTTTTTAATTTTATAATATTATCATCGTCTGCCCGTGTTTTTAATTGTTGTTTTTCTGTTCCAAGATCTGTTGAACATTCTGATGTATGAGATATAATTGTTTTTAAATCATTTAAAATAGATACATTTGATACATTCGATTTTATAGTTTTCTTAACAAAATCTGATTTATCATCAATATCTTTTGTATCAATCATGTTTAAAGGTAAAAACGCAATAATACATTCATTATCGGTTTCAACATTTTTGACAGTACCTTTCTCAAGCTGAAAAATCTTACCCGTAGGTTTTCTACCACGTTTTTTTGGTATCTTTACTTCAGATGTTTTCACATTTGATGGTTCCATAAATATTTATATTGATTTCTTTTTATATAATAATTATATATAAAGTAATAATATATGACTAACGGAGAAACAATATTACATAGATTAAAAAAAGTATCTAAATCAATGAGTGAATCTACAATTCATTCATTATTTCAGGATATTAATAATATAAATCAATTTACAAATTTGAGTGGAGGAGAAAAAAAAACTTTAGAAGGAATATTTAATGATTTTTCAAAATTATGTAAATCTTTAAATTTAAGTAGAAGAAAAGTTGGTGGTGAATTATTACATCCTGCTTCAGAAACTGATCCAATTAAATTAAGAAATACACTTGAATATATTGGTGGTAAAGGAAAAGGTAGTAAAGGTAAATCAAAAAAGAAGTCATCAAAGAAAAAGTCATCAAAAAAGGGATCAAAGAAGGGATCAAAGAAGGGATCAAAGAAGGGATCAAAGAAGGGATCAAAGAAGGGATCAAAGAAGGGATCAAAGAAGGGATCAAAGAAGGGATCAAAGAAATCATCTAAGAAATCATCTAAGAAATCTTCTAAGAAATCTTCTAAGAAAGATAAATCATCTAAGAAAGATAAATCATCTAAGAAAGATAAATCATCTAAGAAAGATAAGAAGAAGAAGGATAAAAAGAAGAAGGATGAGTCTGATTCTGATTCTTCAGAACCAAAAGATATCTCAGATAAATCCTCTGATAATGAATCAAGTAATAATTCAGCAAAAGAAGAGAAGAGACAAGCAGAGAAAGAAGCAAAAGAAGCAAGAAAAGAAGAAAAAAAACAACGTCACGCAGAAGAAAAACAACGTCGTGAAGAAGAAAGAAAAGAACACGAAGAAGTAAAGAAAGCTGCTAAGGAAGAAGCTGAACAAGCAAAGAAAGAAGCTGAAGCAACAAGAAAAGCTGCTGCTGAAGAAGCTGCAGCTGCCAAGAAAGAAGCAGAAGATGCCAAGAAAGCAGCTGCTGCAGAAGCTGAAGCAACAAGAAAAGCTGCTGCTGAAGAAGCTGCAGCTGTAAAGAAAGAAGCAGAAGAATCTAAGAAAGCTGTGGCTGCAGAAGCTGAAGCAACAAGAAGAGCTGCTGCTGAAGAAGCTGCTGCTACAAAGAAAGCATCCGTAAATGAAATTGCTCAAACAAAAATACCAGTTTCCGAATCAACTTCACGTATAAATAATTTAGATAATGAAATTAATAAAACAAAAGCAAAACTTGCAGAACTTAATACAACAATAAGTCCATCTACATCTATATCTGACTCATCAACATCTGAATTATCATCATCGTCTAATTTAACACCTATTTCTACAACTGAATCATCATATGTATCAACACAAATGGATACATCTGAAGCAATTCAACAAAATATTAATGTTAGTAAAACATTACCCCCTCAACCACCAAGAAAACCAATCGTAGAACCAGTTGGTTTCATGGATTATTTTACAAAAGTTAATTATTTCAAATAAATTTTTAATATAAAAAATAAAATAAAATTATTTTTTATATTCATTTAACTGCTCTTTTACTTCTTGGAGCAATCTTTGTTTTTACATTTATTTTGGCAGCAGGAATTTTTTCAGAATCAACAGTCGCACTCATTAATATTCTTTTATCACTACTTTTCTCTTCTGTTACTGAACTTGTTTCATCATTCTTTGGTAAATTTAATTTAAGCTTATTTAAAATAGAATTAATATTGGAACTTGCAGGTGCTTTTGATGGAATTGCATTACCACTTGCTGCTCCAACAGTTGTAGATTTATTAAAGTTTGGTCCTGTAAATGATCCACCAATCTTATTCTTTAATGTACTATTCTCATTTTGTTGTTGTTCAATTATTCTTTGTTGATTATCAACCATTCTTTCCATCTCTTTTTTTTGATTTGCTAATTGTTGTTCAACTTGTTGTTTCTCAAATAACATCTTTTGATACATTGCATTCTGTTCTATTACATCCTTTTGTTGATTACTTGGTGCGATTTCATTAATCTTCGCCTTCGCAATGTTTGCTACATTCGCCTTTATTTTATCATATAGTTCAGGATTTGTCTCCTTGATTTTTGCCATTCCTGGTACATTTGCGACACTATTCGCTGTTACGAATGCTCCTGCAGATCCTGCAAACATCAATATTGCTCTGAATTCAACAGAATATCCATCTAATTTAGATTTGTATTTATCATATAATTCACCAAATATATCATCATTTGAATTGGCATCAATTGCTGCAAAATGATCACTCCATCCATTTAAATCAAATCCAAATGGATCAAACATTTTATTTAAATATTCTACACCTTTAGAACTGTATACAAATGTTGATTTCCAAAATTCAATACCATTTCTTCTCTTGTGATAATTTGTATGAAACTCTACTTCTGCACACATTTCATTATAATCACTATTTATCGTATATTCTTTAGAGAGTGAAATGTTAAACTTTTCTTTAATGTATTTCAATTGCATAAACTTTTCTAATCTCTTTAATCTTTGTTGTTGAGGTGGTAATTGCTCAAATGGAATCTCATATTGATTATTTTTAATATCACTTCTTTCTTCTCTTCTATCACTTCTTGAACTCTCAGAAGAACGACTATCACTACTTTGAGAATCATCAGATTTTTTATCAGTTTGTTGAAATTTTAAATTATTAAATGTTGAATTTCCTTCTAAATTAAGTGCATCTACAACATGTTCATCATCATCACTTGTATTTTCATTAACAACTGATAATTTTTGAACTGGCATCTCTTTAATTTTTGTTTCATCCGCCAATAAATTTAAATATAAATCAGTATCAGTAGTTAAAACTTTTTTAGGTTTAATATTAGACATTATAATTGTATTTTAGAAACTAAATATATATTATAAACGTAATTCTCTAAATCAGAGATTTATATAATTAGGTGATTTTTCTAAATATATAATTTAGAAAAAATCCGAATCAATCTATATTAAAAAATTAAATATTTAAATATTTAAATTTTAAAATTTTTATATAATAAGATTATATGTATTCAAATATTGAAGACGCATGGAAATTATCAAATGATTTAGATAAATATAAAAAGGCTTATAAACCTGCAACTAATGTTAAAGATGCTACCAACGAGTTAACTGCTTCAAGTGCAAAATCTGTTCCTAGTGATAGTCATTTTGAAACTGAATTAAGAGATTTAAAAAAATTAAAAAAAATGGATGATGGATCTCAATGTGATAGATTATTTAGTCATTTCCAAGGATGCAAGAAATGTAGAAATGCTATTTTAGAAAAGTTTACTTTAAACAACCCAAGTAACTTAAGTGTTAATAGTTTAAATTTAGATAGTTTAAATTTAGATAGTCTTAATTTTAATATGACTGAAAATTTTATTGATTTATCTAAATACACATCTATGTTAAAAAATAAAAATTCAAATAACATAATTTCAATCATTCTTTTTGGTTTACTTGTAATAATTATTTTATCTATGATTAATAATGAACAATTATAAAAATTTAGTTATTAGTGGTGGTGGTTTTAATGGTTTCCAATTTTTTGGTATTATTAAATATCTTGAAGAACATGATATGACAAAAAATTTTAATAAATTTATTGGCGTATCAATGGGTGCATTTACTAGTTTACTTATTATCTTGGGATATAAAATTGGTGAAATTGAAAATTTTTTATTGAAGTTCAATTTTGAGAAAATTTTTGATTTAAAATTAGAACAAATATTAAATGAAAAATTTAGGGGATTAACGGATGGAGAAAATTTTACAAAGTTAATTAAAAAATTTATAACTAATAAACATTTTAATGAAAATATTACTATGAAAGAATTATTTGATAAAACAAATAAAATGCTTATAGTTGGAACTACAAATTTAACATATGATAAAATGGAATATATTAGTCATGAAAATTATCCGGATATACCAGTATATTTATTGTTACGTATGACAAGTTGTATTCCTATATTTTTTAATCCTATTTCATATAATGATTCTTATTATGTTGATGGAGTTATGAAAGATAATTTCCCAATTCAATTAATACCTGATAATGAGCTTGGAGAAACAATTGGTATTGTTTTACAAACATCATTAGATAAATATGAAATTGATGACATGAATATAATTAATTATTTAACTCATTTATATAGGGTTGTAGTAAATGAAGTTATTAAAAATAAAGTAGATAAATACAAAAATTTAACTAAAATATTAATTGTAAAACCTAAAGTTAGTTCATATAATTACCAACTTACGGAAGAACTACGTATTGAATTAATTGAATTGGGATATAACTGTTGTAAGGAAACTTTTGTTTGATTTATTTCTTTTTTTTAGGAATCTTCACAGATTCCTCAAAATCTTTCTTGTATAAATTCATTCTTTCATCTAATGACATATTATTATCCTTAAAATCTTTATGTGATACATCTAATATTTGAAATGCTGAATCAAAGGTTGATACATTATCATCTCCATTATATGCCATTATTTCTGTATTTTGATTTCCTTTTGGTCTAAATGTATCAAATAAATCATTGAATTTACTCATATATTCTTCTTTTGCTTTACTGTTATTACGGAATAAATCTAAATCTGGATTTGCAGCGACTTCAAACTTTTTATTTAAGTTCTTAACAGTATTGAGACGAATATCTTCTGCAACTTTCTCATTATCAACATTTATTTTATCATTTTCTTCAGCAAATGTTTTCTTCGCAGTTCCTTCATCTCCATATGTAAAATTTTCAAAATTATTAAATTGCTTCTTTAAATCAAATATTTGACCAGCATCTAAATATTCTTTACGTGACTTATCATATTGTTTACGGGTATCTTCAGATGACAAAATTTTATAAGCAATATTAATTAAATTAAAATGTGCTTGTAATGTTTTCTTTTCTTCACTTGATAATTCAGTTCTTGTAATATACTTATCTGGGTGAAATTTAATTGATAATTTCTTGTATCTACTCTTGATTTCTGATAGGGAAGTATCATTTTTAACTCCAAGAATTTCATATAAATCCTCTTTTATATAATTTTGAATTATTTCCATATATTATAATATTATTATATATTTATATTATAAATGGAACTCAGTAATTATAAAATAATATATCTTCTTAATGCAATCGCAATGGAAGCACAATTAAAATCAACAAAATTTGGTTTTGATAATTGGGAAAAACAACAAAATTATAATCTTATTGTAACATCAAGCATTTATATTTATAATGTATTAATATCTGAATGTGGTGGAATAACTCATTTTAAAACAAAATTAGGTATGAATTGTTTATTAGAATTAAATCAAAAATTATATGATGAATTTGATAAAAGAGATGATATTAAAATGATTGTAAAAAATGGAGAATTTGATGATATTCAAGAGAATACAATTTTGACGTTAGTGAATAAAGGTGATAAAAAAGAATATTATTCTTTAATATTTTTAGCTGTCCCATTCGCTTTAAAAATTAATGATAAAAAAAAGTTGATTAAAGAGATTGAAACTTTTATAAAAAAATACACAAGTGATACAAATCAGGTAATATGTACTATTATTTGCGGATTATTTATTCATTATGCTCTAAATAAAGTGCATACTGATATATGGATTGAAAAAATAAATGAAGATTTGGGGGATAAAAAAGAGGCAGAAAAATATATAGATTTATTAAATAATTATGATGAGAATAATTTTAGAAAAGGAAAATTTATAATTAAACCAATAGAAGAAATTGTAGTTGAACGAAATAAGAATTTTTTTAAAGAATATAGTTTGAGAGATGATAAATTATTAGCACAAAGACCAGAACAACAAATGATTTTGATATTAGATTCACTTTTAAGAGCTGGAGATAATTTTGAAAAATTAGTATTATTTGGAATATGTAATTGGAGTGATAATATTGTTGTGAGTATTATCCTTGGAATACTCTATGAAATTATATATAGTTCAACAAAAATTAATAAAAATTTATTAAAAAGATTTAGTTTTAATTAAGGAAAAATATTTTTATAATGTTATAATATATATAATATGTCCACATTTCCCGTTAATATTGTCATACCACCTGCTGTAGGAAATACATCTACATCAAATAAACTTCATTTAGAAAGCACCCAGCTAGATGATGTAGCAACAAATATTAAATCTGGAAAAGTTCCAAATATTTTCAATTTAAATTTTTCAACATCAAATGAGATCTTTAATGCAATCACCAATCTATTAGATGATGAATCCTTAACTAACTTATACTCTAAATTAACATTAAATGGCCAACAAGTAACAAACAAATCACAATTAAAACAAATAATAGACTTTCAATATAGTACCTTAAGTCGTATAGATAAATTTAAAGAAATGCTCCCCCCAACAATCAACAGTGCTCATTTTAACATCTATGATTTACTCGACCCAGTTGTTCTCCGTAGAGTTACAGCATTAAAAGCAAAACAATTAAAAAATGCAATGGTTACTCAACAAAATATCCAAAATTGGATGGGAATGCCAGGAACCCAAACAGTTGAAATAACTTTAAGAGGTGGTGCGTCATTAGACCCAAATGTTCCCCTTGAAATGAGAGGACGCGGAAGAGTATTATTTGGAGAATCATTCAAAGGTGGAGGTGGATTCAATAGTTTATGGCAACCCCTTGAAGATGAAGGAAGAATGTCTGAACAATTCCAAGATGCACTCGACAGAGCATCTGCAAGATTAGGTAATAGATTAGCAGATGCAACTAAAAATGCATTAAATACCGAGATTGCAAACTTAAAAACTGCAGAAGCTGCCGCAAAGGTTAGAAGCGATCAATTAAAATCAGTTGTATCTGCATTTGCAAATGGTAAAATAAATAAAGATGCAAAAATTCAAAGTGAAACAGAATTAAAAAATCTCGCAGATGCCTACAATGCCACACTCGCCCAAATCAGTTCCAAGACTAACAAGATAACAAAGGCATTAACATTAATCATCAACCAATCATAAATTCCTTTAAAAAAATTGATTTATTATTATTTTACATTCTAATATAATATTATTATATTAAAATGACTTCACTATCTATCCAATTCCAAGACCCATCTCTCGCCGACGTCTATAAGGAAAAATCGAATCATTCCACAGACAGTGGTTATGATTTGTATTGTCCTGATACTATTACAATTGCTCCTCAATCAGTAGGAACAGTAGACCTTAAAATCAGATGCTCTCCTAATTTTCCATCCGTATCTGGCTACTATCTTTACCCAAGATCCAGTATTTCTAAGACTCCTTTAATAATGGCAAACTCTGTTGGAATTATTGATTATGGATACCGTGGTAACATCATGGCAAAAGTATTTAACACTTCTACTGAACCCTATACTATTAATAAACACGAGAGACTTTTCCAACTGTGCATGCCAACTCTCCAACCATTTGCTGTAAATTTTGTTGAAACACTTGATGAAACTGAACGTGGAACTGGTGGGTTTGGATCAACTGGTAAATAAACTAACTATCAAATGCCAATCCAGCAACTCCGTTAATAATACGTAAAACATTATAACTTAATGCATAAATACGAGCAGTTGCAGTATTTTGGTAACTAATTGATTTATCAACTGTTAAAACAATAGTAATATCATCTATACGTGAAAAATTACATGATCCACTAGGTTGAAATTCTTGAGCATTAATTGAGAAAGAATAGGCGTTAATACCTTCACTTGCAGCATTTTGAAAATTCTGATAATTTTGAATCCATGAATAATATTGTGATTCTCTTGGTGTTATTCTATCTTTACCATTTAATAAGAACTGAACATTTGTAACGATATTTGTTCCAATTTTTTTATCATAACTGTTTGTATAATTAAACATATCAATTAAATTTGAATTAAGAATATAATCAAATTGTGTTACAAAAAATAATGCCTTTGTAGGATGATTATATAATATTTTTATTTTATTGTTATTATTTATAAGTGTCTTATCATTGTCAAATTGTAATTGTTCTATCAAGTATTCATGATTTGATCTAGCAAATTTTAATCTTTCATTATTGTCTAAAAAGATATAATCAACATACAAAAATGTACTACCTAATGTAATACTATCAGTACTAAATACATTGTTTATTTTATTTAAATAATTAAATTCTGTTCCATTGGGCATAACAGTATATTCTGAGTTTGTTCCTACAATTGATGTTCCAGACACAAATGATGATGTTGAAATTAATTTTATATAATATAATCTATTTGTTAATTCATCATATGTTATAAATTTACCATATGTTGTAACATTATTTATAGTTTGAGATAACATTTCATTTGGTACAAAATTAACCATATCTTCATTTATTATAATGTAATTTGTCGGCCCAATTATCAACACATCAGTTAAATTATTAAATTCTACATTTATTTTAACATCACTATATTCTAAAGCAATTAATGGTAATGCTAATCCCTTATATTTACAAAAATAAAATGGAATTGGTATATGTAATAATTGTGACCCACGACCATTCATATAATCTGTTAATGCTGGTAAATTACCAATCATTTGATTCAATGCTGGTTTATTATTTTTTTGAGATATTTCATACCATATATTTAACCAGTCACCATATAATTTATCTATGATTTTTCCACCAACTTCAAATTCAATCGATTTAATTAATCCAAAACCAATTTTTTCCATCCATGCCGTAATAACTATATTTTTTAAATTTTGATCTTGACTAATGAAACTTGTATCAACTATTTTTGGCAAATTTGGTAATGTTACACATAAATATATTTCTCCAATTAAATCACCATTTTTTGCTATATTACATGTATATCTTCCTCCAAAATTTGGTGTATTTTGAAAATTTTGAGGAATACTTTCAGACGAAAAATTAGTGTGTCTTTTATAAACCATTTTAAAATAGGTTATTGTCGGATTATGTGTTAAATACATATCTTGTAATCCATATCCCGCGAGTTGAACTAAACCACCTCCCATTTATTACTTAATATAATATTATATAATATTATATTGAATACAACTAAATTATATCAAAACCAAGACCACCATAACCACTCATTATACGTAATATGTTATACGATATTGTCATAGTCTTTATATTTAAATCTTGGGAAACTGAAGGATTAATATTTACTAATAAATTAATGTCATTTAAAAAACTAAAGTTTATAGATCCCGAAGGTTGAGCAGTCATTGGATATAAATCAAAATTATATACATTTATTCCATTTAGGTATGAATTATTAAAAAATGTATATGGTCTAACTTTTTGTGTTTCATCATATGATGTCTTAAATCGTGTATGTCCATTTACTTTTAATTCAGAACTACTTATAATAGGTACTTGAGATGGTACAACAGCATTTATTAAATCATTTTGTATGTTTTGATCATAATTTTGAAATGGCATACATAATACTTGTTTTTCTGTTATATTCGCATTGACATAATGGTCTAATATATATGGATATTTCGTTTTAATTAAATCAAAATATTTATTAGATGTTTCATCTAATGATGTATATTTATTAATATCAATGTAATAGTCATCTAATGTATAATTATAATATTGCTTTTTATTAACTTTATCTTGTAATCTTGCAATCCACATCATCATTTTAGTTGGATTTTTGAAATTAAATTTAATTTTATTAATAGATGGTGTATTAGTTGTAAAAATAGAATATTGAACTTGTTCGATTATATATTCATGTTTTGATTCCGCAAATTTCTTTCTTTCATTATAATCAAGTAATATGTAATCTACTAAAAGTGACATTTTCATTTTACTTCCTTTCTTAATAGTTGTATATGGTAATTTAACTAATAAATCATCCAATTTCTTAATCTTAAATTTTAAATTTAATTTACTATACAATAGAGCAATAATTGGTACTGATAGTGAATGAATTTTCTTGTATCTATTAAAAAAGAATGGTAAATCAATGTATAATGTGTATTTTCCTAAAGAAGATTTTTTAATTATTAAACGTGAGTCTTGACCAACCATTTTTTTAAGACCACGATATTGTCCAGGTTCAACACATAGTTCGAGGAGACAGTTAATAAAATCATCTTCAAGACGTTCAATTATTTCTCCACCAATATAAAATTCATAATAATCAGCAAAGAATACACCAAGTTTTTCTATCCATGAAACAATCGCATTTGCTGGTCTCATATTAATTTGATCAACTAAATTATTAACAGTAATATAATTGGTAATATCATTATTGGTTTGATCTATCTTTGATAATACATTCTCATATAATCTTAATTTCTCATCTTCTAAATTATCTTTTTGATTGTTTATATCAATAACACTATTTAATACTAATACATTTGGATCTCCACCTTGTTGATATGTGTATATATTGTATGATGCTAATTGAATATCTGCTGTATTTTGTATAACAGGTACTGCGGTATTACCAATATATGTATTACTTATTGAAACTTCATCATATGCGATACTACCATTAATAGATGAACTAAATACTAAATTAATAAATTGATTAAATGTATATAATCTATTATATGTGTTAACTTGTATTGAATCTGTTTTTTCAATTAAATGTGGTAATTTATTAGAAAATATATTAGCATCATTAGTTATATTTGCTCCATGATTCATTAATGTATATCTAACATAATTTGTATCAAATTGTAATGGATCACTAATAAATCCAAGGGAATCTTTTATAGAATATTCTAATTTATATTTTTCTAATGCTGGTATATAGTTGGTATATTGAGTAACAGTCTCTGGAGCAATTAATATGTTTCCATTTAATACATTAAAATTAGAAGGGGTAAGTGTTAAATTATATTGAAAATCATGATCAACAACTAATGTTTTTAAATTATCAATAAAAGTACTAAAATACATATATCCAGAATATTGTGTGATATCAATATTACTTGTTACAATATATGTATTATCCAAGTATAAATTCTTATATTGAATAAACAAATTATCATATATATTTGAAAAATTATTATCATAAAAATGATTTAATTTTATACTTAAATTTCCAAAATTTACTTCATAATCATATAATTTTGGAAGATAATCAAAATCAAATTTATAATATTCTCCTGAATATCCTTGAATATTAATAGTATTATCATTCAAATTAATATTTATATTTGATATTACATTTCCATTATATGTAATATTACTTATTGGAATTGATTGAATATTAGTGTTTGAAACAGAATCATAATATAAATAATTTGTAATAACATTTGAGTTTTTAATTTCATTTATATAATATTGAATTATATTGCCTTTTATTATTTTTAAATCATTGAATGTAATTGTTAAATTCTCATATCCTGTTGGAACACTACTATTAATATACCATATATTCGCATATAAATTTGCTCCATATGTAATTAAATTACTTGAATAGATTTCATTATAATCTAATGTTGTTACTAACAAATTACTATAGGAGGTATTTGCTAAAACACCTGTATTACCTAAGAATGTAATATTACTATTATTGATATTTGATAAATATAATTGTTGGAGAAGAGTAATATTTGAGATTGTTGGTGAATTTAAGTAATAAAATTGACTATATTTGTTATTATAATTTGTTAAATCAATTAAATGTTGAAAATTCTTATCATTTATTGCATTCTTAATTGAAAAAACAGTCATGAAATTTTCAGAATAATAATGATTATTTTGTATTTCTGGAATTTTATAATCATCTGATACATCAAATAAATCATAACGATTATAATCAAATAAACTATTTAAATACCATTCATTTAATATATCATAGAGTTTTGTAGTTTGAACAATATTGTAAATGTCTGAATATTTAATTGTTGATATAGTTGATTCTTGCATGACTTGTTTACCACGTAATATTAAGTAAAAATATTCTGATACGAGTGTTCTATATATTGTTGCATAATTTTGTTGATTATATAATGTACCTTCATATGGAAATTTTAATATACCAAGGTTACTAATTTCATATATCTGAATATCAGTATATTTTACTCTCATTTTTCCATCTAATAAAAATAAATCAAATAATAAATATAAAATATTCCATTGATAAAATACATATGTAGACAACAATCCAGCATTTATTGCTTCTGGAGACGCAGCAGAATCTGGTATTGCAATTGAATTATTAGGATATATATTAATTATTGGAATTACAGGAAAAGCTGTTGATATATATTGAGAATGATTAACAAAAATGCTAATCTCACTTACATTAGAAATATTATAAGGATTTATATTATCAGTAACTATATTTCGATCTATATATCTGTTATAACCTGTATATATAACATTATTTGTAAGATATGAAACGATTGTATTAACATTTCCAAGTGACATGTATGATTTATAATGTTCATATCCTAGTTGAAGATCTTTTCGATAATACCATGTTGCATTTAAACCGTCTAAATATAGACTTATATCAACTTTATATCTGTATGGGTATCCTTCAATATCATACTCAATCTCAGATATGGTACCTATGTTTTTTTCGCTACGTGGGCCAAGGGAACCATTCTCACTGCCTGTTGGAGATAGTGTCACTTTCCAATTAATTTGGAAATATAAGTTTGGATCATTCTGATAATAATAATCAAATTCATTTAAAGTATTATTGGTTAAAGCATAATCAAGTATTTTTAATGTTTCAATATAATAAATACTATTACTTATTATTCTATCAACATTATAATCTAATTCATTAAAATTATTATCTAATTTAGGTAAAGTTGTTATATTACTTGCTATATATGTTGGAATATCATTGTTATATAATCTATTCACTTGCATTATAAAAATTGGATTATAATTATCTGTATCAGAATTTTCTAATGCATAATATGGTTTTAAATAATTTAAATCATCATCATTCGCAGGAATAACATTATTAAAGAAATATGATTGAATACGTTTTAATTGATATTCATATGTTTTTCTATAATTATCATATACATATGAATTTAAATATGGAACTGTATATGTATCAACATTTGCAAGATTACTTTGTGTTGTAAATAAGTATGTTAAACTTGCGGTAGTATCATAGATAATATCACTATTTGAGCTAACATTATAACCAAATAATTTTCTATTATAAACACCAAATTGATCCATAGTTGAAAGTGTTGGAATATATTGATTTGAACTCAAGTTTATACTCTTAATACTGTTGTTGATTGTATTCAATTCAATATCATCTTTTAAATCTAAAACATACATATTATTTGCATAATCATTATAATAATTTGTAAATATATTACTTTGTTCTATTAAATAAGTTTCAACATTGTCATGATTATCAATATATACATTTCCATATAAATTTCTTGTATTTGCAATTGTATAAACATCGCTATCTGGAAATAATGTTGCTGTTTTATCCAATATATCTTTTAATGATGACCCTATTTTTACAGTATCCGCAATATTAATCATATAATCATAATAATTATCGGAATCATTATCAAATCCTGCTAATACCTCATCATATATATATGTTTTTCTATAATTATTTAATGCTAAATATACATCATTTGAACTATAATATTCTAATATATAATCATTAATACCTAAAGTGTCAAGATTACTATATGAGGTTATTTGTAATTTTGTAGTTAATGCTGTATTTGTAATGGTTGTATCATTTAATAATATATATCTGATATATTGTAAATTATCTAAATAATCGTTAAAATACATTATTAAATTTTTAACGTCTTGCACATAAATATTTGCATTCGCAATTAATCCATTACTTACAAGTATAGGATCCCAATATGTATCAGTAGTCTCAATTCGACCTGATGACCACCGTATTAAATCAGATTCATATATATTCACTAAATTTAATGATATATTTGCTTCATATGTTAATATATTATCTTTAATTGTTGAATATCCAATAATATTTGAATAAAGAGAAACATCTGTTGGTAATACAACTCTTGATGGATCCTGTCCGTTAATCATCCAATGTGTACTGGCATCATAATCATAACCTTTACCTTCATAAAATTTTAATACATTTGTTATTACATTATCAATATCGGAATATTTAAAGTCATGATAATTTTTAATTTGTAAATCAATATTACCAAATGTTGATAATGATAATAAGTTTTCAATATACCCCATATTTAAATATGAATAATATAAATGAGGATTCATCTTATATTTATAAATTTTGTAATTGAAATAGCTTGGACGAACATTATTTAATAAATAAGTTGATACATTACTTGCATCATATATATTAACATCATCACCAGTTTTTAATATATTTCCAAGAGCTAAAACATTTTCATAACTAAAATCACTGCATCTAATTGATCCAACATTTGCAAAATTTCTTTTATCTAATTGTGACCCATATATATAAAATAAATATCCATTAAACAATTGTCCTTCATTTGTTTCAATAAATGTATCAGTATTTGTTATATTTGACATAAATTGTGTAAACGATGTGTGACTTGATACAATATTTGGATTTAACATATTAACATTTACAAATGAATTTGCAGAATAATAACCATTAACCATTCCTGTATCATAAAAACTCAAAATTAAATCATCATAAATATAGTGATTCAAATTAATCGCATCAGTAATATATTCAAAATCAGATAAAAATCTAATATATGTACCTCCTACTGGAGTAATGGTATCAATTAAATGATTAATTCTTCCATCAACATCATTAAATAAAAAATGATTATTGTATGATGAATATTTATATAATATTTTCATATCTAAAATTTGTAAAATATCTATTGGTGGATTTGTAGTATATTTCTTTGATGTTAAATATTTATCATATGTTACATCAATATAACCATACAAATTTATTATATAATCTTCTAATATATAGTTTCCATGAATAGGAGCTCCATCATTGTATAAAAATTGTTGATTTAAAAAATTATTAACATTTTCTGTATATGTTTGATCTGCATAAATAATATTGTTTATTTTTGATGTATGTGTATCTGGTTCAATATATGTCGAAAAAGTATAAGTATTTTTTAATAAAAATATATTACTTATATTACTACCAAAATCAGATAAATATAAATTCATACTAAACACATAAGTACTTGTACGAACAAAGTTATTTGCATTAAGATAAAATGTTGCTACTTGGAGTCCATTATTATCATATGCGTTAACTGGTGTTATATTGGATGTATTTATAAATAAATTTGCATTCATTTGAACTTGAACATATAATTTATTATTTTCTAAATAATTAATTTTTTTATTCATATTAGTCATATAACTTGATGACTGAATAATATTATTAATAGTATTCCAATTTGATTGATATACTGAACTATATGTATTTATAAGACTTTGAATAATTGATAAATAATTATTATTTGTAATTGTTAAATTTTGAAAATTTATAGCTAATATCTTTTGTAAATATTCTGACATTATATTATTACCAAATACATCTTGTTCAGTAAATGTAGATGATCCAAGTCCTGATAAAGTTAAAGTACCTTTTCCATCATTTGTTAATAATGTTTGATAATATAAATTTTTTGCATATTCATATTTTGATACAAAATTAGATGGTTGTTTAAATTGAGTTAATAATATATTATATACAATTGCATAATTATCAGATATATTTTGTAAAATATATGAATTAACATTTGTTTTAAATAAACTTTTTTGTGAAAGTTCTGTGGTAATAGTATTATTTAAATTAAAATCTGTATTTGATGAACTTAAAATATAATTTTGATATAAATTTATTGAATCTAAGCTAATATTAGATATATCTACTTTTTTAACATCATTATAATCACTGTTTATTGTATTTGTTTGTAATAAAATATTATTATCAATTACATATAATAAATCTGTTGTAAAATTTGTTCCAGTATAATTAACATCTTTCGCATATATGCATATATCATTTTCTTGAATATAATAATTACTAATTTTAAAAATACAAAATGGTACTTGAAGGTAGTCTAAATTAAAATTATAATAAAAATAAATATATCTATTCTTTAAATTTACATTATATAATACAGATCCTGAATATAAACTAATAACAATTTTATATTCACCATTTAATTGTAAATTGATACTATTTATTGAAAATAATTCACTAAAATCATTTAATGTAGTAATTACTAAATCAGATATAGGTGTTATTTGTATACTTATTGAATTAATATCTTTAAATAATTCTGTATAATTAAATAAAGGATATGATATAATTTGTGCTTCTTTATATGTATCATTTAATGATGAAAAATTAATATAATCAAATTTTAATATATTATATAAACCATATAGTTGTCCATTATATTTAACCATATTATCTGTTGTATCATTTGTTAATACATATATTAGACGAGACGCATATGAATTTAATAATGTATCAACTACTGTTCCTGTAATTAAAACACTTTTAAGAGTTCTAGTATTATAATAAGTTAAGTAATATTCAGGAAATCCAAGTAAATCTTTATCATCTCCATGTAAAATATTATTAACAGATGTTTCATCATATAATGGAATTGGACGAATAAAACGTATTGAATCAATATATCTTAATAATGAATCAATTCCAGCTACTTCATTATTCTTAAATATATAATCTTTAATATTTTTTATAAATATATTTTTTATATTATCTGATGTTAATAAGGTAGTTGTATCGTTCTTTTGAAACAAATCAGCAATAATATTAAATGTTGCTGATAATTTATTATTTCTGTTTGAATAAAGTAATATTTTATTAGAAAATTCATTGAAGTCTGTTTCCACAATAGGTACTGCTATATTTGGATATTCAAATGAAACATTTGCATTACTAAATATTAATGGATCAGGATTAATTTCAAAATAATATGGTGATGTTGAGTTTTCAACAAATTGATTTAAATCAATTTTTGGTATTACAACTTTATAAGATTCTGTATTTAAAACAGAATCATATTGAAATAATTGAAAATTTGTTGGTACATCAGTATAATTTAATTGATATTCCATGATATCTTTAAATGTATTCAAATTGTATAAGTTATAATTATATATATTTTGATTAATTGATTTATAAGAATATTGATTTTTTATGTTATTGATTTCAACATTTGCACTATTATTATATGAAATATTGATTTGTGGTAATTCTATTTTTAATTGTACACCTCTTAATAGATCTCCATTTTTTGGTATTTCTAATTGAACAAGTCCATCAAAATCACACTGAGAAGTTACAGGGATTTCATAATTAAAAATAGAAAAACTCGAATGTTTCATATATACTTTCTTAAAGTGATTCATTTCAGGTTTAGATGTAAGTATTTTATCTTCGGCGCCACTTGCCAATAATTGAATTATTCCAGAAGGCATATACTCTAATATATAATGATCTTTTAAATAAAAATTATTTTAAATAATTTTTATTTTCAACATAAATAAACTTTCTCTGTACTTTTGAAACCATTAAAATTTGTTGAGGATGCAGTAGTGTATGCTCCCATATTTTTAATTTCAAAATAATCACCAATTTCTAATTCAGGTAATTTTAATTCCTGAATTTTATCTCCTGAATCACATGTTCTTCCAAAAATTACAGAATCATACTCTTTTCCTGTTTTTCTTGATTCATTTACTATCTCAAATTTAGGATTTGCCATATCATATTTAATATTAGAAAATGAAGAATATACACTTTCATCAATTATATAAAAGGTCTTATTATTTGTTTTTCTTTTCGCTATTATCGGAACATATAATGTATGGGTTTTAGTCATATAAAAACGTCCAGGCTCTGATATAAATGTAATATCTTTATATGGATGAAATCCATTTTTAAACATATCAACTGCTTCATTAATCTTTTTTGCTTGATCTAAAAACTTTTCATCACAATCTCCAGCAAATCCACCACCAATATCTATTATTTTATATTCATGATTTAAATAATTTGATTTTATCATTATATCAGATACCATTTTAACAGCATCATAATATTGATTTGAATTAAAACATCCACTTCCAACATGAAATGAAAATCCCGATATATTCATTTTGTATTCTTTTGCTTTTTTTAATATATCCATACTTTCCTCAAAACTCGCACCAAACTTTGAACTAAACGGCATTAATGAATCTTTGTCATTAACTTTCACTCTAACCATTGTTTCTATTTTTTTATTTCTTAATTTATCCAATTCTTCTAATGAATCCACAACTGTTATTGGTACATTTTCTTTAACAGCATAATCCAAATCATTTATATTCTTATACGGATTTGCATAGATAATTTTTGTACTACTAATATTACTATTTAGAATTTGTTGTATTTCGCCTCCACTGGCACAATCAAAATTTACATTATGTTCATTTAATATATTTATTAAATATGGATCATTGTTACATTTAACAGCATAATGTGGTTGGACTCTTGGAATTTTATTTTTCCATAAATTGATTTGTTCAACTAGAGGTTTTCTACAAATTGTGAAGAATGGTTTTTGAATGTTAACGAGTTCAGTGAGTTTTTTCAGTATGATAATAATAATACTGGAAAATAAAAATGAAGAATTTAACAAATCAATTTTTTTATTTATATATTAAAAACAAGACTTGCCATTCCATTTTTAAAACTAAGAATATTATATCCTAATGCATATGTTTTTATCATAAATGCATCTGAATTAGTAGTTACACAATCTATAAATTTTTGATTAAATTGGTATACAAAAGACTTGTATTTATATGAACTTAAATTAACTGCTCCACTTGGTTGATATTCTTCTGGATTTAAAGAGAATGAATAAATATTAATACCATCAGAAGGTGTTTTTGTATGGTAAGCATATGGTTGAACATAGTTTGTAAAATTTGAATCATAATTTTGGAATCTTTCATATTGTTCAAAATTATATGATGATGTTTGTATTGGATTTTTATCATTAAATGTTGTAATATTTGTATATAATTGATCTAACATAACATATGAGTCTGTTTCTGTAACATAAAATTTTGAATAAATTGTTATAGATGTTAAGTCAAGGGCTATTATTTTATAACTACCACTATAAAATTGTGAATTAAAAATCTTAACTGTATCACCAATATTAAATACATGTTTTCCAGTTAATAATTGTACTTTTTGTTCCAATGTTGTAGTAGGTACATTGTTAATACTTGAAATATTATATATAACACCTAGGTCATATATATCATAAAATTTATTTGCTAAATTTTTATTACTTTGAACAACCCAAAACATTTCCTTAACAGAATTAACAAAAAATGATTCAATTGTTATTTGATTAGATGTTAACATAGGATAATTATAATTTTGAACAACTTCAATTAAATATTCTTGAGATGATTGAGAAAACTTTGTTCTTTCATCAACATCCAAGTATATATAATCAACTAATAAACTAATGTCAGTTAATTGAATCATAGTTTCAAAATCTGTATCAACAGGCGCATCAGTATATATCAACTTTTCTACGTTATTTAATTCAAGTTGAATTCTAACTTCATTATATCTTAAAAATATTAATGGTAATGCTCCAGATATATATTTATTAAACCAGAAATTTAAAGGAATATACATTGTATATCCAGTTTTTATATCATATGAATATTTTGTCAATGCATCAATATTTCCAATCATTTTATCATATACTGATTGTAATTCACTATTTAATGATAATTCATTCCAAATATTATACCAATCATTGTTGTGTTGATCTATTCTTTGTCCACCAATTTCAACAAATAAATTATTAATAATTTGATGACCTAATTTTTTAACCCAACTGAATTTATAATTTGCATAATTTCTGTGTAAATTCGAATAATCAGAAATATTTTTAAATAAATATTGATCCATTTGACCTGATAAATTTTTAAAAATTGTTAAATCCGCATTTATTTTTGTAATTAATGCCGCCGAATTTGAAAAACTTGTAACTACATAATTTGTTATATTTTTAACAATATCAATATCTGTTATTCTACTGTTATTGAATGATGAATCACCATATAAATAATTACCATTTGAATCATAGAAATTTGCGACAAAAAAGTTATTTATTGGGATTTTTATATTAAAAAGAGCATTAAATTTTGATTTTAAATTTGAATATTCAGTAGATGTAAAATATAAACTAACAATTTGTTGTATTTTACCAAAAAGTGTTGTTAAACTAATTGTTTGATTAATTGTTTTTAAATATGATGTAAGTTCACGATAACAACGATATAAAAAGTTCATTATAGTTTTAAAATTTGTATATTGTATTTGTAAATTACTTATGTTATTTTGATCAATTGAATTAAATTCTGATATAAAATTTGGATTTGGAATATTAACAGATGGAATTATAACTTTTAAATACATTTTACTAACCAAATCTCCAACTCTATCTAATGTACATGATATTGTATTATTAAAATTTTTAGTACCACTAAATGTTTGTTCAATATTTTCAATCGCAAAGTTTGTATATCTTCTGTATACAATTTTAAAAAATGTTATTTGAGGCATGCCAGTTAAAAATACATCGGCTACCCCATAGGCTACTATTTGTATTAAACCTCCTGTCATTATAATATAATAATATAATATTATTATTATATATATTAAATCGAAGGGATGAACTCCCAGTTTAAATGATTACATATTTTTTTCCAAATTACATCCATATCCTTTATTTTCTGGTCTGATTTTAATAAATGAATAAATTGTAAGATATAGTCTAATTCAATTAATTCACAGAGTTTATAAATAATATATGAATAACTAATTAAATTTTTTCTTACATTCGGTTTGTAAATCTTAAATGGCTCTTGAACTTCTCTAAACATTTGACGTAATTTTTCTTCTTTATCACGAGCAATTTGTGGTGGTTCCTTTCCAGTTGTTTTAAATATAATATATGGTATATCATCATAATATTTATTTAATGATAATTTACGTAATATTTCACGCATATAATAAGGTGTTATATTTTTAGTATCATTTTTTAAATCATATTTATTAATTTCTTTTTTAATTTTTTCACATATTTCTTCAGATAATTCAATAACTTCTTTTCCTTGAATTTTATTTAACCATTCATTAAAATGATTCATTGTTTTATAAGCAACATATGTTTTTGTATCATTACACTCTTCTTTGTAATTGGGTATATCACTCTCTACAAGAATCATTTCACTAGCTCCACATATTTTACAAACCATTAATCCATTATGTAAATCTAATATCATTTCATCATTACATGCTTCACATTTTTTATAAACATTATCAAATTTATTTTTCTTTTTATTTGACTTAATAATAGTATCTTTGTCAACTTTTGATAAATATTGATTTAATAAATTAAATTTATCATTTGCATCATCCTCATAATCCATCAATATATCAAATACTTCATGATAATAATCATATTCATCATATAAAGATAATTGTTGAATTTGAGACTTAAGTTCTTGACTCTTCAGATTAATTAAATTTTTTTCAGAAACATTTGTAATAGTTTTTAATTCTTCATCTAATTGGGTGATCTCTTTTTGAATTTCTTCTATTTTTACTTTATTATTATTTAAATCATTTGTAATTTCTTCGTGTCTGGTAGCAAGGTTTGATTTAACTGGTTGTTTTTTAATTGATTGTAAGATTGAGTGATACTTAGAGTTCTTATTTTTAAACATATATATATAAATAAAAGAGGCTCTATATAAAATAGTATAGTTTTTTAATTCGAATTAATTCTTTTATTGAATATTTTTTTTCTATATAATTATTATATATATATTCAAATGGGTGGCGGTTTAATGCAATTAGTAGCTTACGGCGCACAAGATGTTTACCTCACAGGTAATCCCCAAATCACATTCTTCAAGGTTGTCTATCGCAGACACACCAACTTTGCCATGGAATCCATCGAACAAACATTCAACGGAACAGGAGCCTTTGGTAACAAAGTCCAATGCCCCGTTGTCCGCAACGGTGACTTAATCACAAAGATGTACCTCAGAACAACTGTCTCTGCAGGAAGCACAGCATCATTAGCCTCATCATCCACATACTACAACGTAAGATGGGCATGGTGCACATCCCTCGGACACGCACTCATCTCATCAGTTGAACTCGAAATCGGTGGAACCCGTATCGACAAACACTGGGGTGAATGGTTAACCATCTGGAATGAACTCAGCAGAAAGATCGGACAAGACCGCGGATACAACACCATGATCGGAAACGTACCCCAATTAACAGTCCTCGACTACCAACACCCTGCATACACCATGTGGGTTCCCCTCAAGTTCTTCTTCTGCAGATTCGATGGATTAGCTCTTCCCTTAATCGCTCTCCAATACCACGAAGTCCGCATCAACTTCGAATTCGTCTCAGTTGACCAACTCTTAGCATTCGAAAACGTATCAGGTGGAACAGGAAAGGGATTAGCCACAGCCCTCGGACTCACACTCTCCGACTGCTCTCTCTACGTAGACTACATCTACCTCGATTCTGAAGAACGCAAACGCTTCGCCCAAGCCTCCCACGAATACCTCATCGAAGCCCTCCAATTCCCTGGATCAGAATCAATCACAGGTGTCAACTCCAAATTCAGATTAAACTTAAACCACCCTTGCAAATTCTTAATCTGGACTGCCAAACAAGGACGTTACACCAATGGTAACACAGTCTTAGCATACCACCCAACTGACACATATGCAACACAACTCGCAGCAACAAAACGCTTCGTCCTCAAATATGCAATCGCCGCAGCTGCCCCCCTTGCTGCAACACACGTCCAAACAAATGCATATGGTCAAATCGTTGCTGGAGCCAACACTGGAAATGCAGCATTATTCGCCAAGATCAACCCTGTTGCAATCTCTCAAGCTGGTGGATGCGCAATTGCTGATGTTGAAAACATCACAATCCTCGGAGAACTCTTACCCCTCGACTTCATCTCCAACACAGTTGCCACCCTCAAAGCCGCAGTTGCCTTAACAGTAACATTCGCCTCAGGTACAGTCGCATGGACTGGTACATCTGGTAACATCCAAATCGGAGATGGTGCAGATATCAAAGATGTCATCCTCTACCAATGGGACAACTTCGGTAACCAACTTGATGGATCAGAAAACTCCACTCAACAAGCCTTACTCCAACTCAACGGACAAGACCGTTTCTCCCAACGCGAAGGAACCTACTTCAACTATGTCCAACCTTGGCAACACTTCAGCAACACACCCGCCGATGGTGTCAACTGCTACTCCTTCGCCCTCAACCCCGAAGAACACCAACCCTCCGGAACATGCAACTTCTCCCGTATCGACAATGCAACACTCTCAGTCACATTCGGACGCACCAATGCATTCACAGGAGCAGCCGAAACAAACTACCTCAGCAACTACCTCAACTCTGGATCATCAACATCCAACTTCAACGTCTGGGCAGTTAACTACAACGTCTTACGTGTCATGAGCGGTATGGCTGGACTTGCCTACAGTAACTAAACATTTATCAAGATTTTATATTTATTATTTACTCAAATAATAAAAATTGAATTTTACTCAATATATAAAGAGATATTTTTAATTATATTATAAATATGCCTCTCTCAAAACGAATCATCGAAAAAACACTTATCCAAGAAGAAATTATAGAAAAAGTTCCAGTAACAACTTATATTGAAAAAAAGAAAATTATAACAAAAGAAGTTAATAGAGAAGTTTTAAACCATAAAAGTGTTGAATATAATGATAAAAAATATGTTGTCGGATATGTACCATTTAATGATACAGAAGATATATTATTTGTATTTGATGATATTAAAAGAGAAAATGTTATTTTAAGAAGATGGCATATAGTTAGTGATAATTATATTAGTAGCACAATAATTGATCCGGCTGATGGTAAAACAAAACAATTATATCTACATAATTTTGTAATGGGTAAATTAACTTTTAATGGTAAAGGTCAAACAAATTCGATTGATCATATTAATAGAATACCAAAAGATAATCGTTTAGAAAATTTAAGAGAACTATCACAAACACAACAAAATTATAATCAATCAAAAAGAGAAAGAAATATTGAATTACCTGCTGATTGTGGAATTGATCCAAACGATATTCCAACAAATATTTCTTATAGAAAATCAGATGGTATTCATGGAGATAGATTCTTAATTGATATTAAATTACCTGGTGAAAGAATTAGAGATCAATCAACAAGTTCAAAAAATATTAATCTTAAAACAAAATTACAAGAAGCAATATTAAAATTAAAAAAAATTAGAGAAGAACATCCTGAAATAAAAGAAATTGATGATATTCTTGATAATATTAAGAAACGTAATGAATTAGCAAGATCATTCAACGTAATCCTCATGAAATCCGGCTTTCCCCAACAAATCATAGACAAAAACTTGGCACCACTAGAAAAAGTCCCAGAAGAAAAAATAAATATTGAAGCAGAAAATTTAGCAAAACAATTAATAGATATTGGATTAAAAGGCGTTAAAACCAGTTTAC
>Ga0214921_10003099_pt1 | contig 26012 bp, 33 predicted proteins | sample LL1505_MetaG_FD_177992 | JGI IMG/M metagenome (GOLD analysis project Ga0214921, IMG submission 177992) | Freshwater microbial communities from Lake Lanier, Atlanta, Georgia, United States - LL-1505 | ecosystem: Environmental > Aquatic > Freshwater > Lake | place: USA: Georgia | collected... | reverse complement strand
CTTTGCAGAGCCACGTGTATTGGTTCGCCGTAAAGGTGGAGAAGTTGAATACATTCCGGCTGAAGAAGTTGATTACATGGATGTTTCACCACGCCAAATGGTTTCTGTTGCAACAGCAATGATTCCATTCCTTGAGCATGATGATGCTAACCGTGCGCTTATGGGATCTAACATGATGCGTCAGGCTGTGCCACTTCTTCGCGCCGAAGCTCCACTTGTTGGAACTGGCATGGAGTATCGCGCTGCTGTTGATGCTGGCGATGTTGTGCTTTCCGAAAAAGCCGGTGTTGTTACTGAAGTATCTGCAGACTCAATCACTGTTATGGCAGATGATTCTTCTTATAAGACTTACTTCTTAGCGAAGTTCCGTCGTTCAAACCAAGGCACTAGCTATAACCAAAAACCAATCGTCGCAACTGGCGAGCGCGTTGAAGCTGGCGGAGTTCTTGCAGATGGTCCATCAACTGAGAACGGCGAATTAGCACTTGGTAAAAACTTACTTGTGGCATTTATGCCATGGGAAGGTCACAACTACGAAGATGCAATTATTTTGAGCCAACGTTTAGTTCAAGATGATGTGCTTTCTTCAATTCACATTGAAGAGTACGAAGTTGATGCACGCGATACCAAACTTGGACCTGAGGAAATTACTCGCGACATTCCTAACGTCAGCGAAGAAGTTCTTGCAGATCTTGATGAGCGTGGAATTATTCGCGTCGGTGCGGATGTAGTACCTGGCGACATTCTTGTTGGAAAAGTAACTCCAAAGGGAGAAACTGAATTAACTCCTGAAGAGCGTTTGCTTCGTGCAATCTTTGGTGAGAAGGCTCGTGAAGTTCGCGATACCTCACTCAAGGTTCCACACGGTGAAGGCGGGAAAGTTATTGGCGTCAAAGTATTTGATAGCGAAGAGGGCTACGAGTTGCTTTCTGGTGTTAACCAATTGGTACGCGTTTATGTTGCACAAAAGCGCAAAATCCAAGATGGTGACAAACTTGCTGGCCGTCACGGTAACAAGGGTGTTATTTCTAAGATTCTTCCTGCTGAAGATATGCCATTCCTTGAAGATGGAACTCCAGTAGACATCATTCTTAACCCACTCGGTGTGCCTGGTCGTATGAACGTTGGCCAAGTTCTTGAAACACATCTTGGTTGGGTAGCTAATCAAGGATGGGAAGTTGAAGGAAGCGATCTTGACTGGACTAAAGATCTAAAGCGCATCGGTGCACTTTCTGGAAAGCCAGGAACCCGTGTAGCAACTCCAGTATTTGATGGTGCTAAAGAAGAAGAAATCACTGGTCTTCTTGATGCAACTATTAAAAACCGTGATGGAAACCGTTTGGTTGATGGTTCCGGTAAAGCCCGTTTGTTTGATGGACGTACTGGTGAGCCATACCGTGATCCAATCTCAGTTGGTTACATCTACATTCTTAAATTACTTCACCTTGTTGATGACAAGATTCACGCTCGTTCAACAGGTCCTTACTCAATGATTACGCAACAACCACTTGGCGGAAAAGCACAATTCGGTGGTCAGCGCTTTGGTGAGATGGAAGTTTGGGCACTTGAAGCTTACGGTGCTGCTTACACCTTGCAAGAGTTGCTAACAATTAAATCCGATGACGTTCTTGGTCGCGTAAAAGTTTATGAAGCGATCGTCAAGGGTGAAAATATTCCAGAGCCTGGCATTCCTGAATCATTCAAAGTTTTGATTAAGGAAATGCAATCACTCTGTCTCAACGTTGAAGTTCTGTCATCAGACGGAGCTGCAATTGAGATGCGAGATACAGATGAAGAAGTATTCCGTACTGCTGAAGAGCTCGGAATCAACCTATCCCGGGTTGAACCAAGCAGCGTTGAAGAGATCTAGGAGAGGAGCGAGCAATGTTAGATGTCAACTTTTTCGATGAGCTGAAGATCGGCCTCGCATCCGCTGAGGACATTCGCGGTTGGTCGCATGGTGAAGTTAAGAAACCAGAAACGATCAACTACCGAACCTTAAAACCTGAGAAAGATGGTTTGTTCGACGAGAAGATCTTCGGACCTACTCGCGATTGGGAGTGCTACTGCGGTAAGTACAAGCGCGTTCGCTTTAAAGGAATTGTTTGCGAGCGATGCGGTGTTGAAGTAACTCGTGCAAAAGTTCGTCGTGAACGTATGGGTCACATAGAACTAGCTGCACCTGTAACTCACATCTGGTACTTCAAGGGAGTTCCTAGCCGTCTTGGATACTTACTTGATCTTGCACCTAAAGATCTTGAGAAAGTTATTTACTTCGCTGCTTACATGATCACTGAAGTAGATGCTGATGCTCGTCACGAAGATTTCGAGCAAAACCAAAAGAAATTGCTGAATGACAAGAAGAAGATCGAAACAAAGCGCGATCTAGATCTTGATACCCGCCAAAAGAAACTTGAAGTTGATCTTTCAGCTCTTGAAGATGAAGGCGCAAAGGCAGATGCTCGTCGCAAGGTCCGCGAAAGCGCAGAACGCGAAATGAAAAATGTTCGTGATCGTGCACAACGTGAACTTGATCGCCTAGATGAAGTTTGGGAGCGTTTCAAGAATCTTAAAGTTCAGGATCTTGAAGGCGACGAAATGCTTTATCGCGAAATGCGCGATCGTTTCGGTATGTACTTCAAAGGATCAATGGGCGCAGCTGCAATTAAGCACCGCTTAGAGACTTTTGATCTTGCTGCAGAAGCTGAATCACTTCGCAACATCATTGCAACTGGAAAAGGACAGAAGAAGACTCGTTCGATCAAACGTCTTCGTGTTGTTTCTTCTTTCTTAAACACATCTAATCACCCAGCATCAATGGTGTTGGATGCAGTTCCAGTTATTCCACCTGATCTTCGTCCAATGGTCCAACTAGATGGTGGACGTTTTGCGACTTCAGATCTAAATGATCTTTACCGTCGCGTAATCAACCGCAACAACCGTTTGAAGCGTCTTGCAGATCTTGGCGCACCAGAGATCATCGTCAACAACGAGAAGCGCATGCTTCAAGAAGCTGTTGATGCACTCTTTGATAATGGTCGTCGTGGTCGTCCAGTAACTGGCCCAGGAAACCGTGCACTGAAATCACTTTCTGACATGCTTAAAGGTAAGCAAGGCCGTTTCCGTCAGAACTTGCTTGGAAAGCGCGTTGATTACTCTGGCCGTTCAGTAATTGTTGTCGGACCACAGTTGAAACTTCATCAGTGCGGACTTCCAAAGCAGATGGCCCTTGAACTCTTCAAGCCATTTGTTATGAAGCGCCTGGTTGATTTAAATCACGCACAAAATATCAAATCAGCAAAACGTATGGTTGAGCGTGCTCGTTCAGTTGTATGGGATGTTCTTGAAGAAGTTATTTCAGAGCACCCAGTACTTCTAAACCGCGCTCCAACTCTGCACAGACTTGGTATTCAAGCTTTCGAGCCACAGTTAATTGAAGGTAAAGCAATCCAGATTCACCCACTTGTATGTACTGCATTCAACGCAGACTTCGACGGTGATCAGATGGCTGTGCACCTTCCACTTTCTGCAGAAGCTCAAGCAGAAGCGCGCGTATTGATGCTTTCAAGCAACAATATTCTTTCTCCTGCTAACGGTCGTCCAATTACTTCTCCTACACAGGACATGGTTCTTGGTTTGTACTTCTTAACTTCATATCTTGAAAATGAGAAAGGCGATGGACGTGCATTCTCTTCAGTTTCTGAAGGAATCATGGCTTTCGATCAAGGCTCACTTTCGCTACAAGCTCGGATCAAAGTTCGTTTAGCTGCTGGAAGTGTTCCTCCACGTGGATTAGATGTTCCAGGTTGGGTCGAAGGAGAAGCTTTCACACTAGAAACAACTCTTGGTCGTGCATTGTTTAATGAAGTACTTCCAAAAGATTATCCATTTGTTGATTACGACGTAACTAAGAAACAACTTGGTTCCATCGTTAACGATTTAGCAGAGCGATATCCAAAAGTTGTTGTTGCTACAACACTTGATGGTTTGAAGAGCCTTGGTTTCCACTGGGCAACTCGTGCTGGCGTAACTATTGGTATCGAAGATGTTGTAACTCCTCCGCGCAAGCGCGAAATCCTCGAGTCTTATGAAAATAAGGCAGAGAAAGTTCAATCTCAATATGAGAAGGGCTTGATCACCGATGATGAGCGTCGTCAAGAGTTAATTGAAATTTGGACCCAGGCAACAAACGAAGTTGCAAAGGCAATGGAAGAAAACTTCCCTCGTCGCAACCCAGTTTGGATGATGGTTTTCTCAGGCGCACGTGGAAACATGATGCAGGTCCGTCAGATCGCAGGTATGCGTGGACTTGTAGCAAATCCAAAGGGAGAAATTATCCCGCGTCCGATCAAATCAAACTTCCGCGAAGGTCTATCAGTACTTGAGTACTTCATCTCAACACACGGTGCTCGTAAAGGTCTTGCCGATACCGCACTTCGTACCGCTGACTCAGGTTACTTAACTCGTCGTCTTTGCGACGTTGCACAGGATGTAATTATTCGTGAAGAAGATTGCGGAACTGATCGCGGTCTGACTCTTGAAATTGCATCAGTAAATGCAACAGGTGAGTTAGTAAAACTAGATAACGTTGAGTCATCTGTTTACTCACGTAACTTGGCTGAAGATATTGTGGTTAGCGGACAAACAATTGCAATTGCTAACTCAGATCTAGGCGATGTACTAATTGATCGTTTACTTGCTGCAGGAATTCAAGAAGTAAAAGTTCGTTCAGTTCTAACTTGCGAGAGCAAAGTTGGACAGTGCGCAGCTTGTTACGGACGTTCCCTTGCATCTGGTCACTTAGTAGATGTCGGCGAAGCAGTCGGAATCATTGCAGCACAATCAATTGGTGAGCCAGGAACGCAGTTAACAATGCGTACCTTCCACACCGGTGGTGCAGTAAACGAAGCCGGAGATATTACTCACGGTCTTCCTCGTATTGTTGAACTTTTCGAAGCGCGTGAACCAAAAGGTAAAGCGCCAATCGCAGAGTACGCAGGACGAATCACATTTGAAGAGGATCCAAAAAATCCAACCGGTAAGCGTTTAGTTCTTACTCCAGATAATGGAAGCGAAGAAGTTGCTTATCCAGTTTCACGTTCTCGTAAATTGTTAGTCAATGACGGAGATCGTGTTGAAGTTGGACAACGTTTGGTTCTTGGTGCAATTGATCCAAAGGATGTACTTCGTATTCTTGGACCACGTGCAACACAAGTACACCTTTGCGAAGAGATTCAGTCTGTGTATCGCTCACAGGGTGTTGCTATTCACGACAAGCACATTGAAGTTATCGTGCGACAGATGCTTAAGCGGATCACCATTCTTGAAGCTGGTAACGCCAACTTCTTGCCAGGTGAACTCGTCGAGCGTGGTCGTTTCGAAGCTGAGAACCGCCGCGTCGTAGCAAATAGTGGAACTCCTGCTTCTGGTCGTGCCGAGTTGATGGGTATTACCAAGGCATCCCTTGCTACCGAATCATGGTTGTCAGCTGCTTCATTCCAAGAGACCACCCGAGTCTTGACCGATGCCGCCTTGGGCGAGCGTCGCGATAACTGGGTCGGCCTCAAAGAGAATGTGATCATCGGCAAGCTAATTCCAGCTGGAACTGGCCTAGCCCGTTACCGAAATGTCCGAGTTGAGCCTACCGAGGCGGCAAAGGCAGCGGTTTATGCGGCATATGACGAGTATGACTTCACCCCATTTGAGAGCCAAGGCTCCGGTGAGGCGGTCCGTCTCGACGAGTTTGAGGTAGATAACCGCTCATAAGGGCGGTTAATACTTACCCGTTTTGACCGGGCGAGAGTGGTTCGGCTACTCTCGCCCTACTGAAAAAGCCCGCACTGACTTTTTGTTGGTGTAGCAATCGGTGGTGAATACGACACACCCGACCGCGTGGGTGGGAGATATGACAGGCAGTACTAGTAATTAAAGAGGAGAGGTAAACGCATGCCAACGATTCAGCAGTTGGTCCGGAAAGGGCGCGCAGAGAAGAGTTCGAAGACGAACACTCCTGCACTAAAAGGCAGCCCACAACGGCGCGGTGTTTGCACGCGCGTTTACACAACTACTCCTAAGAAGCCAAACTCTGCGCTTCGTAAAGTGGCACGTGTTCGACTAACTAGTGGCATTGAAGTTACTGCATACATTCCAGGTGAAGGTCACAACTTACAAGAGCACTCAATCGTGCTTGTTCGTGGTGGTCGTGTAAAAGATCTTCCTGGTGTTCGTTACAAAATTATTCGCGGCTCATTAGATACACAAGGCGTAAAGAATCGTAAGCAATCACGTAGCCGTTACGGTGCAAAGAAGGAGAAGAAGTAATGCCACGTAAAGGTCCCGCTCCGAAGAGCCCAGTAATTGCCGATCCGGTTTACAACTCACCAGTTGTTACTGCGCTTATTAATAAAATTTTGCTTGATGGCAAGCGTTCAACTGCAGAACAAATTGTTTACGATGCACTTGAAGGTTGCCGCGAAAAATCTGGTGCTGATCCACTAATTACATTGAAGCGCGCACTAGACAACATTAAGCCAGCTCTTGAAGTACGTAGCCGTCGTGTTGGTGGAGCTACTTATCAGATTCCAGTTGAAGTTAAAGCTGCACGTTCAACCGCGCTTGCACTTCGTTGGCTCGTAACTTACTCACGTCTTCGTCGTGAAAAGACAATGGCTGAGCGTTTAATGAATGAATTAGTTGATGCAAGTAATGGTTTAGGCGCATCTGTAAAGAAGCGCGAAGACACTCACAAAATGGCAGAAGCTAACAAGGCTTTTGCTCACTATCGCTGGTAATAAGGAGCACTGAGAACGTGGCTGTAGATACTGCAATCGAGCTCGCCAAGGTCCGTAACATCGGGATCATGGCGCACATCGACGCTGGCAAAACCACCACAACTGAGCGCATTCTTTTTTACACTGGAATCAATTACAAAATTGGTGAGGTGCACGAAGGTGCCGCAACGATGGACTGGATGGAGCAGGAACAAGAGCGTGGAATTACGATCACCTCTGCTGCAACAACCTGTATGTGGGATGACCACCTAATTAATATTATTGACACACCTGGACACGTAGATTTCACCGTTGAGGTAGAGCGTTCACTTCGCGTACTTGATGGTGCAGTTGCAGTCTTTGATGGTGTTGCTGGTGTTGAACCTCAATCTGAGACAGTTTGGCGTCAAGCAGATCGTTACAACGTTCCTCGTATTTGCTTTATTAATAAGTTAGACCGCACAGGTGCAAACTTTGATATGTGCGTTGACATGATTAATACTCGCTTGAATGCAATTCCATTAGTTCTACAAATTCCAATCGGATCCGAAATTGATTTCCTTGGAATTGTCGACCTAATCGCAATGAAAGCACTTGTATGGCCAGGAGAGACAAAGAAGGGTGAGGATTACCTCATCGAAGAGATTCCAGCGGATCTTGCAACTAAAGCTGCTGAAGCTCGTCACGCACTTGTTGAAACTCTTTCTGAAAACGATGACATTCTTATGGAGAAATACCTTGAGGGTGTTGAGCCAACCGAAGCAGAGATCATCGCCGGAATTCGTCGCGCAACTCTTGCTGACAAAATTACTCCAGTACTTTGTGGTTCTGCATTTAAGAACAAAGGCGTACAGCCAATGCTTGATGCAGTAACTCGTTACCTTCCAAGCCCACTAGATGTTTCCGGAATTGTCGGTCACAAGATGGGTGATAGCTCAGTTGAGATTTTACGTAAGCCAGATCAGAAAGAACCTTTCTCTGCTCTTGCATTTAAAATCATGAGCGATCCACACCTTGGAAAATTAACATTTGTTCGCGTTTACTCTGGCGTTCTTGAGACTGGTACTCCAATTCTCAACAGCACCAAAGATCGTAAAGAACGCGTTGGAAAGATCTACCAGATGCACGCAAATAAGCGCGAAGAGCGTGAAACTGCTGTGGCTGGAATGATCGTTGCAGTTATGGGTCTAAAAGACACCACAACCGGTGAAACCCTTTGCGATCCTGCAAATCCAGTAATTCTAGAATCTATGGATTTCCCAGATCCAGTTCTTCACATTGCAATTGAGCCAAAGACAAAAGGCGATCAAGAAAAACTTGGTATGGCGATTCAGCGTCTTGCTGAAGAAGATCCAACTTTCCATGTTCGTACAGATGAAGAGACTGGCCAAACCATCATTGCTGGTATGGGCGAGCTTCACTTAGAAATTTTGGTTGACCGTATGCGTCGCGAATTTAAAGTGGAAGCAAATGTTGGTAAGCCACAAGTTGCTTACCGCGAAACTCTTCGTAAAGCAGTTGAACGTCACGATTACACCCACAAAAAACAAACAGGTGGATCTGGTCAGTTCGCAAAGATTCAAATTGCAGTGCACCCACTTCCATCAGGTACTGAAGGCGGATATGAATTCGTCAACAAAATTACCGGTGGTCGTGTTCCACGCGAATACATCCCATCAGTTGATGCCGGTTGCCAAGAGGCCATGCACAGTGGTCCGCTAGCTGGTTATCCACTTGTAGATGTACAAGTCACTCTTCTTGATGGCGCTTACCACGATGTTGACTCATCGGAGTTGGCCTTCAAGATTGCTGGAATCGCAGCATTTAAGGAAGCAGCAAAACTTGCTGGTCCGGTATTGCTCGAGCCAGTTATGTCTGTCGAAGTCATTACCCCTGAAGATTTCATGGGTGATGTAATCGGCGATCTAAATAGTCGTCGTGGACAGATTCAGTCCATGGACGAAAGATCAGGTGCTCGTATTGTTAAAGCAATTGTGCCGCTTTCAGAGATGTTCGGTTATGTCGGAGATCTTCGAAGCAAGACACAAGGCCGCGCAAGTTACAGCATGCAATTCGACTCATATGCAGAAGTTCCGGCAAATGTGGCGAAAGAGATCGTTGCAAAGGTCCGGGGCGAGTAGTCCTACCAGTCCTAACAAGGCAGTTCAACTAAACCGATTAACTAGGAGGTCACAGTGGCGAAGGCAAAGTTCGAGCGTACAAAGCCGCACGTCAATATCGGCACCATCGGTCACATTGACCACGGTAAGACCACTCTTACTGCGGCAATTTCCAAGGTGCTTCACGACAAATATCCAGATGTAAACCCATTCACACCATTTGATCAGATCGACAAGGCGCCAGAAGAGCGTCAGCGCGGTATCACTATCTCGATCGCTCACATTGAGTATCAGACCGAGAAGCGTCACTATGCGCACGTCGACTGCCCAGGTCACGCCGACTACATCAAAAATATGATCACCGGCGCTGCACAGATGGATGGAGCAATTCTTGTAGTTGCTGCAACAGATGGTCCAATGCCACAGACAAAAGAGCACGTACTACTTGCTCGTCAGGTTGGCGTACCAGCAATTGTTGTTGCACTTAATAAGTCCGACATGGTTGATGATGAAGAAATCTTGGAACTAGTTGAGATGGAAGTTCGCGAACTTCTCTCACTATATGAGTTCCCAGGAGACACCATCCCAGTCGTACGCGTATCAGCACTTAAAGCTCTCGAAGGAGATGCAAAGTGGGCTGACGCTCTTATGGGTCTAATGGCTGCAGTAGATGAGTCAATCCCAACACCAGAGCGTGAAATCGACAAACCATTCCTTATGCCAGTTGAAGATGTATTCACAATCACTGGTCGCGGAACTGTTGTCACCGGTCGTATTGAGCGCGGCATCGTTAAGGTCAACGAAGAAATCGAAATCGTTGGAATTAAAGAAGCATCACAAAAGACCACCGTTACCGGCGTTGAAATGTTCCGCAAGCTTCTTGATGAAGGTCGCGCGGGCGAAAACGTTGGACTTCTTCTACGTGGAACAAAGCGTGAAGATGTTGAGCGCGGTCAAGTGTGTTGCAAGCCAGGATCAATTACTCCACACACTGATTTTGATGCCAGCGTTTACATCCTTTCAAAGGATGAAGGCGGACGCCACACACCATTCTTCGACAACTACCGTCCACAGTTCTACTTCCGCACTACTGACGTCACCGGCGTCGTAACGCTTCCAAGTGGAACCGAAATGGTTATGCCTGGCGATAACACTGAGATGAAGGTTGCCCTCATCCAGCCAATCGCTATGGAAGAAGGATTGCGTTTTGCTATTCGTGAAGGTGGCCGCACAGTTGGCGCCGGTCGCGTTGTAAAGATCCACAAGTAAAAGTAATTAATTAACAAACAGTTGTAATTAAGCAAGCGAGAGGAGGGCGAGGAGCATGGCGGGTCAAAAGATTCGTATTCGGCTCAAGGCCTATGACCATGAGGTGATTGACTCTTCGGCGAAAAAAATCGTCGAAACAGTTGAGCGCACAGGTGCAAAGGTTGCCGGACCAGTTCCACTGCCTACAGAGCGAAATACATTTTGTGTAATTCGTTCACCGCACAAGTACAAGGACAGTCGTGAGCATTTTGAAATGCGCACACACAAGCGTTTGATCGACATCATCGATCCAACGCCTAAGACTGTTGACTCCTTGATGCGACTCGACCTCCCTGCTGGCGTCGACATTGAGATTAAGTTGTAGGGGTAGAAAAAATGACACTAATTAGTACTCACCCACACACCCGAAAGGGCATTCTTGGCACAAAGCTAGGAATGACTCAAGTCTTCGATGCAAATAACCGGATCGTTCCGGTAACTGTTATTCAAGCTGGACCATGTGCAATTACGTTAATCCGCACTCTTGAAAAAGATGGATATAGCGCAATTCAAATTGCATACGGTTCGATTGATCCACGCAAAGTTACAAAGCCACTTGCTGGTCACTTTGCAAAAGCTGGAGTTACTCCTCGTCGTTCTGTTGCTGAGATTCGTTTAGATGATGTCTCTGCATACGAAGTTGGCGGAGAAATTAACGCAGATATCTTTGCTGCTGGAGATCTAGTTGATGTAACTGGAACCAGCACTGGTAAAGGAACTGCCGGTGTAATGAAGCGTCACGGTTTCGGTGGTTTAGGTGCATCGCACGGTGTTGATCGTAAACACCGTATGCCTGGATCAATCGGAGCGTGCGCAACACCAGGTCGCGTATTTAAAGGTTTAAAAATGGCCGGACGTATGGGAAATGAAAAAGTCACGACTCAGAGTCTGACTCTCCACGCAGTTGATACCGAAAAGGGTTACCTATTAATTAAAGGTTCAGTCCCTGGTCCAATTGGTGGCTTAATTCTTGTTCGTGCCGCAGCGAAGGCAGGTGCGTAATGTCATTAACAATTGAAATTAAAAACGCAACTGGAAAAGCTGCCGGAAGCATTGATCTTCCAGCTGAACTTTTCGATGTACAGACCAACGTTCCATTGATTCACCAAGTTGTAGTTGCTCAACTTGCTGCTGCCCGTCAGGGAACCAGCAAAGTTAAGAACCGTGGTGAAGTAAGTGGTGGTGGAAAGAAACCGTTCAAGCAGAAAGGAACCGGTCGCGCTCGTCAGGGCTCAACCCGTTCTCCTAATCAGCGTCACGGTGGAGTTTCACACGGTCCAGTACCTCGTTCATATGTACAACGCACTCCAAAGAAAATGATTGCTGCAGCACTACGCGGACTTTTGTCTGATCGCGCTCGCAATTCACGGATTCACGTTGTCACTGAAATTTTGGCTAGTGATTCTCCTTCAACAAAAGGTGCACTTGCCGCAGTTCGCCAATTCTCAGATCGCAAACAACTTCTCGTAGTTATTTCACGTGAAGAAGTAGATGCATGGAGAAGTTTGCGAAATGCAACCGATATGCATTTGATCGTTCCTGATCAACTAAATGCTTACGATGTCGTTAAATCAGATGATGTTGTTTTCACACATCAGGCGATTAAAGATTTCCTAGCAGCTCGTGCCGAGAAAGCAGAGGTGAGCGCATAATGAGTAGAGATCATCGCTCAGTACTTTTTTCACCAGTAGTTTCAGAGAAGTCTTATGGACTACTTGATGAAAATAAATACACCTTCTTGGTTGCAACGGATGCAAATAAGACCGAGATCAAGATCGCGGTTGAAAAAGTCTTCGGAGTGAAGGTGCTTAGCGTCAATACCTTGAACCGTAAAGGTAAGACCAAGCGCACTCGTTTCGGTATGGGTAGTCGAAGTGATACCAAGCGCGCGATCGTACAAATCGCTGCTGGGGATCGCATCGATATCTTCGGCGGACCAGTCTCCTAAGAATTTAGAAAAGAGAATCTACTAATGGGAATTCGTAAGTTAAAGCCGACAACACCGGGCCAACGTGGCATGAGCGTTTCCGACTTTGCTGAAATTACTCGTACAACCCCAGAGAAATCTTTGGTTCGTCCGATTCACAGCAAAGGTGGACGTAACTCTGCCGGACGCATCACTGTTCGCCACCAAGGTGGAGGACACAAGCGTGCCTATCGCTTAATTGATTTTGTTCGCAATGACAAAGATGGTGTGCCAGCAAAGGTTGCTCATATTGAGTATGACCCAAACCGCACAGCTCGCATCGCACTTCTGCATTACGCAGATGGCGAAAAGCGTTACATCATTGCTCCAAACAATTTAGAGCAAGGTGCTGTTATTGAAAACGGCCCAAGTGCAGATATCAAGCCAGGAAACAACTTGCCACTGCGCAACATTCCTGTTGGAACTGTGGTTCACGCAATTGAAATTCGTCCTGGCGGGGGAGCAAAGATTGCTCGTTCTGCTGGTGCAAGTGTTCAACTTGTTGCAAAAGAAGGAGCCTGGGCACAACTACGTATGCCATCAGGTGAAGTGCGAAATGTAGATGTACGTTGTCGCGCAACCATCGGCACAGTTGGTAACGCTGAGCAATCAAATATTAATTTTGGCAAGGCCGGAAGAATGCGTTGGAAGGGTCGTCGTCCAACGGTTCGTGGTGTTGTTATGAACCCTGTTGATCACCCACATGGTGGTGGTGAAGGTAAAACTTCTGGTGGCCGTCACCCGGTTACACCTTGGGGTAAGCCTGAAGGTCGCACACGTAAGAAGAAAGCTAGCGATCAACAAATCGTCCGCCGTCGTCCGAAGAACAAGAAGCGATAGGAACCTTCGATGCCACGTAGCCTAAAAAAAGGTCCATTTGTGGACTCACACCTTTCCAAAAAGGTTGAGGCGCAAAATGAGAAGAACACGAAAAATGTCATCAAGACATGGTCTCGTCGTTCGATGATCACTCCGGACATGATCGGTCACACCATCGCTGTTCATGATGGTCGCAAGCACATACCTGTCTTTGTTACTGAAGCAATGATTGGTCACAAGCTCGGAGAGTTTGCACCAACTCGTACCTTCAAAGGTCACATTAAAGGCGACGATCGGAGGGCCAAGCGTGTCATCTAATACTGAAGCAATTTCGGCTCGCGCAATCTTGCGTGATGTCCGTATTACTCCTCAAAAAGCACGTCGGGTTATTGATTTGATCCGTGGCGTTAAAGCAGATGAGGCACTTTCGATCTTGAAGTTTGCACCACAAGCAGCAGGCGATGTCTTCTACAAGTTAGTTGCATCAGCAGTTGCAAATGCAAAACAAAAAGATCCAAATATTCGTGATGCATCAGAGCTTTGGATTACCGAAGCTTATGTAAATGATGGAGTCACGCTAAAGCGTTTCCGTCCACGTGCTCAAGGTCGCGCTTTCCAAATTTTGAAGCGCACAAGCCACATAACTGTTGTTGTGTCTGAAGTTCGGGGGGCCAAGTAATGGGTCAAAAGATAAATCCATACGGCTTCCGTCTGGGAATCACAACTGAATTTAAATCTCGTTGGTACACCGACAAGATGTACAAGGCATATGTTGGTGAAGATATTGCAATTCGTCGCATGCTTGATAAGGGCATGGAGCGCGCTGGTATTTCACGTGTTGAAATCGAGCGCACCCGTGAACGCGTTCGCATCGACATTCACACTGCACGTCCTGGCATCGTTATCGGTCGCCGTGGAATGGAAGCAGATCGCCTTCGCATGGATCTTGAGAAGCTAACTGGAAAGCAAGTTCAATTAAATATTCTTGAAGTTAAGAATCCAGAAATTGATGCACAACTTGTTGCTCAAGGTGTTGCAGAACAACTTGCAAGCCGTGTTTCTTTCCGTCGTGCAATGCGTAAATCAATGCAGACTGCACTTAAGTCTGGCGCTAAAGGAATTCGTGTTCAATGTAATGGTCGTCTTGGTGGAGCAGAAATGTCTCGCTCTGAGTTCTACCGTGAAGGACGCGTTCCACTACATACATTGCGCGCAGATATTGATTACGGTTTCTATGAAGCAAAAACTACTTTCGGTCGCATCGGTGTAAAAGTTTGGATCTACAAAGGCGACATTCTTGAGACTCGTGCAACTCGTCAAGCAGAAGCATTAGCTGCTGCTCGTACAGGTGCAGCTCGAGGAAGTTCAGCTCGCGGACCATCCGGACCAGTTGCTCCTGATGCAGCACCAGTTGTTGAAGGAGGACAGGCCTAATGTTGATTCCTCGTAAAGTTAAATTCCGTAAGCCGCACCACCCATCTCGCTCAGGTGCGTCAAAAGGTGGAACTGCAGTCTCTTTCGGAGATTTCGGAATCCAAGCTCTTGAACCTGCTTACGTAACTAACCGTCAGATTGAGGCAGCGCGTATCGCGATGACTCGTCACATTAAACGTGGTGGAAAAGTTTGGATCAATATTTATCCAGATGTTCCATTAACAAAAAAACCAGCTGAAACTCGTATGGGTTCCGGAAAAGGTTCACCAGAATGGTGGATCGCAAACGTCAAGCCAGGTCGCGTGATGTTTGAGATCTCTGGTGTCACTGAGGCTATTGCTACTGAAGCAATGACTCGTGCAATCCATAAATTGCCAATGAAGTGCCGCATCGTTCGACGTGAGGAGGCGTAATGGCTAACAACGTGAATGAAGTTCTACGCGCGCTAACCATTGACGAATTAGAGGCCAAACTGCGTGAATCGAAGGAAGAGTTATTCAACCTTCGCTTCCAAGCAGCAACCGGTCAACTAGAAAGCCATGGTCGCTTAACCGCGGTCCGCAAAGAGATTGCGCGTATCTACACGATCATGCGCGAACGTGAATTAGGAATTGGTATCGGGGGTGCTGCATGAGCGATCAAACATCAACTACTCCATCATCTGAGCGCGGTTTTAGAAAAACCCGTGAAGGTCTGGTAACTAGCAACAAGATGGATAAAACCGTCACTGTTGTAGTTGAAGATCGTGTGAAACACGCTCTGTACGGAAAAGTTATGCGACGTGCCCATAAGTTGAAGGCGCATGATGAAGCTAACGAATGTGGAATGGGTGATCGCGTTCTAATTATGGAAACGCGTCCACTTTCAGCCACAAAGCGTTGGCGCGTTGTGCAAATTCTTGAAAAAGCCAAGTAAGAGCGGGAGAAAAAAGCCATGATTCAACAAGAGTCGCGACTTCGCGTCGCCGACAACACTGGGGCTAAGGAACTGCTCTGCATCCGCGTACTTGGAGGCACCAGACGTCGTTATGCCAGCATCGGTGACATCATCGTTTGCTCGGTTAAAGATGCAATTCCTGGTGGTCAAGTTAAGAAAGGTGAAGTCGTAAAGGCTGTCATCGTTCGCACCACTAAAGAGAACCGTCGTGCTGATGGTTCATACATCAAATTTGATGAGAACGCTGCCGTTATTTTGAAAGCTGACGGTGAGCCACGTGGAACCCGTATTTTCGGACCAGTTGCACGTGAACTTCGCGATAAGAAATTTATGAAGATCATTTCCCTTGCTCCGGAGGTGCTGTAAAAATGGCAAAAATCCGTAAGGGTGACACTGTTCAAGTGATCGCCGGCAAAGATAAGGGAGTTACCGGAAAGGTAATTTCAGTATTAGTTGAAAAAGATCGCGTAATTGTCGAAGGTGTGAATCAGATTAAGAAGCACACCAAAGAGAGTTCAACTGATCGTGGCGTACGCACCGGTGGAATTATCACTACCGAAGCTCCGATCCACATCTCAAATGTTTTGGTTGTCGATGAAGATGGTCGCGCAACACGCCTCGGATCTCGCAAAGATGAAAAAGGCAAAAATGTTCGTATTTCACGTCGCACCGGAAAGGACATCCGATGAGTACTGCAACTAGCGCACGCTTAAAGGATCGCTACCGCGCCGAAATTCTTCCTGCAATGCGTGAAGAGTTTAAATATGAAAACGTGATGCAAGTTCCTACCCTTGTAAAGATTGTTGTAAACATGGGTGTTGGCGAAGCTGCTCGCGATTCAAAATTAATTGAAGGTGCAATCAAAGATCTTTCAGCGATCACCGGACAACGTCCACAAGTGACTCGCTCAACAAAGTCAATTGCACAATTCAAATTGCGTGAGAACATGCCAATTGGTGCGCACGTAACAATGCGCGGAGATCGCATGTGGGAATTCTGCGATCGCCTTTTGAGCATCTCTCTTCCACGTATCCGCGACTTCCGTGGATTATCTCCAAAGCAATTTGATGGCCATGGAAATTACACATTCGGTCTAACCGAACAAGTTGTATTCACTGAGATCGATCAAGACAAAATTGATCGTCCTCGCGGAATGGACATCACTGTTGTAACTACTGCGAAAAATGATGAAGAAGGGCGTGCGTTACTACGCAAACTCGGCTTCCCATTTAGGGAGAACTAAAAATGGCGAAAACATCACTAAAAGTTAAAGCCAGCCGTAAGCCAAAGTTCAAGGTTCGCGGTTACACCAGATGTCAGCGTTGTGGACGTCCACGTGCTGTCTACCAAAAGTTTGGAATTTGCCGCGTTTGTTTCCGCGAAATGGCACATGCCGGCGAACTTCCTGGAATCACAAAGGCCAGCTGGTGACCTCACCAGCGGTTGCATCAAACCCGAGCAAGAAAACTACGGAGCAGGTCTTAACGGAAACCACTTCGAGGAAGGTTAAGGCGAACCAACTATGACAATGACAGATCCCATCGCAGATATGTTGACGCGATTGCGGAACGCCAATTCGGCATACCACGACAAAGTGGCGATGCCATCTTCAACCGTCAAGGCACGTATTGCTGCAATCCTCAAGCAAGAGGGTTACATCAGCGGTTACGAGATCGTGACTAATGAAACTGGAATTGGAAAGACGCTAACTATTGATCTTAAGTACGGCGCAAATCGTCAGCGTTCAATCGCTGGTGTGCGTCGCGTGAGCAAACCAGGACTTCGCGTTTACGCAAAGTCAACTGCGTTGCCACGCGTTCTTGGTGGTTTAGGTGTTGCCATCATTTCAACTTCATCCGGATTGCTTACTGATAAGCAGGCTGGCAAACAGGGAGTAGGCGGGGAAGTTCTCGCCTACGTATGGTGAGCACTGATGTCACGAATCGGTAAACAACCCATCACGCTTCCTAAGGGAGTAGAAGTTTCATTAGAAGGTCAGCATGTTGCTGTTAAAGGCCCTAAAGGATCTTTATCGCACACTGTTGCACTTCCAATCACAATTACAAAGAGCGATGAAGGTGTCTTAACACTTACTCGTCCAAACGATGAGCGGCAAAGTCGTTCACTTCACGGACTTTCACGCACTCTTGTTTCAAACATGATCGAAGGCGTAACAAACGGTTATGAAAAGAAGCTAGACATTATTGGTGTTGGTTACCGTGTTGCAGCAGAAGGTAAGAACCTTACTTTTGCACTTGGTTTCAGCCACCCAGTAACAGTCCTTGCTCCTGAAGGAATCACTTTTGTTGTTGAGTCACCAACTAAATTCTCAGTTCAAGGAATTGATAAGCAACTAGTTGGCGAAGTAGCTGCAAATATTCGCAAGCTTCGTCCACCAGAGCCTTACAAAGGCAAGGGTGTGCGCTATGTCGACGAAGTTGTTCGACGCAAGCAAGGAAAGGCAGGTAAGAAGTAATGGCTATCGGAGTAAAGGTCCGTAAAGGCTCGGCCCAAGTTGCCAAAGCTCGCCGCCACTTCCGCGTGCGTAAAAAAGTTTCCGGAACCGCAGCACGTCCGCGTCTTGTTGTGACTCGTTCATCTCGCCATGTATTTGCGCAGATCGTCGATGACACAAAGGGACATACTCTTGCATCAGCTTCGACTATGGAAGATAACTTCCGTAATTCGAAAGATGACAAAACCAGAAAAGCTCGCTTAATCGGTCAACTACTTGCAGATCGCGCAAAAAGCGCTGGCGTTTCTACAGTGGTATTTGATCGTGCCGGAGCAAAGTACACCGGTCGAATTGCCGCTCTTGCTGACGGCGCACGCGAGAATGGATTGGAGTTCTAATGGCTGCTGAAAGAAGTACTAATCCAGGCGCACCTGCTTCAGGTGAACGTCGCGAAAAACGCGAACGTCGTGATGGTGGCGGACCAGAAAAAAGCCAGTACATCGAACGCGTTGTTTTTATCAATCGTGTTTCTAAAGTTGTAAAAGGTGGACGTCGTTTCTCCTTTACCGCTCTAGTAGTTGTTGGCGATGGAAAAGGTATGGTCGGTGTTGGTTACGGCAAAGCAAAAGAAGTTCCTGCTGCAATTGCCAAGGGCGTTGAAGAAGCTAAAAAAGCATTCTTCAAAGTTCCAATGATCCAAGCAACCATTCCTCACCCAGTTCAAGGCGAAGCAGCTGCTGGAGTTGTACTCCTAAAGCCAGCAAGTCCTGGTACTGGAGTTATCGCTGGTGGTCCAGTTCGTGCCGTACTTGAGTGCGCTGGAATTCACGATGTACTTAGCAAATCTCTCGGCTCAAACAATGCGATCAACATTGTTCATGCAACTGTTGCAGCGCTAAAGAGCCTCGAGCACCCAAGTGCAATTGCTGCGCGTCGCGGTCTTCCATTAGAAGATGTTGCGCCAACACGTTTGCTCAAATCAATTAACGCAGATCTACATCCAGTATCGGCAGGTGCATAAATATGGGTCGCTTAAAAGTTACTCAACTACGCTCCAAAGTCGGCGGAAGACCAGAACATCGCGAGACTCTTCGCTCACTCGGTCTAAAGCGCATCGGTGATGTTGTCGTAAAAGAAGATCGTCCAGAGATTCGTGGAATGGTTAAAGCCGTTCGCCATCTCATTCTTGTGGAAGAGGTCGAATAAATGACTCTCAAAATGCACCATCTACGTCCTGCACCAGGAGCGAAGAAAGATCGCGTTCGTAAAGGTCGCGGAGAAGCTTCCAAAGGTAAAACTTCTGGTCGAGGTGGAAAAGGTACGCACGCGCGTAACACTGTTCGCATCGGTTTTGAAGGCGGTCAAATGCCGTTACATATGCGTCTTCCAAAACTCAAGGGCTTTAAAAACCCAGAGCGCGTGGAATACCAGGCCGTTAATGTGGCAACTCTGAATGAACTCTTTCCAAAAGGTGGCACCGTAACTGTTGCCCAACTTATTGAATATGGCGCAGTCCGCAAAGGACTTCCAGTCAAGGTTCTTGGAAATGGCGAGATCTCTGTTGCAATCACAATCGCAGTTCAAGGATTTTCTGCTACAGCCGAAGAAAAAATTAAGGCTGCTGGTGGCAAAATTACCAAGGTAGATAAACTCTAAACAAGTTTTCCTAAGGGTATTAAGACTCTAAAAAGGGAGTAAAGAATGATCGCTGCATTTGGAAAAGCCTTTAAAACGCCTGATCTGCGCAAAAAGATTTTCTTTACTCTCTCGATTATGGCCCTATTCCGTTTTGGTTCAGTTATTCCAACCCCAGGCATTTCATATACAAATGTGCAGACCTGTTTAAATCAGGTTCAAACCGGTGGTTTGTTTGGATTAATTAACCTTTTCAGCGGTGGAGCTTTGTTGCAACTCAGTGTTTTCGCACTTGGAATCATGCCTTACATCACCAGCTCAATTATTGTGCAGCTTTTGACGGTAGTAATTCCACGTTTTGAAGCATTGAAAAAAGAAGGTCAATCCGGAACTGCAAAGTTAACTCAGTACACCCGTTACTTAACAATTGGTTTAGCAATCTTGCAATCATCTGGTTTGGTTGCAGTTGCGCGCACACCAGGACGACTTTTCTCTGGATGTTCTGCAGAGATTATTCCAGACACATCTTGGTCAAGAATTTTAACAATGGTTGTAGTCATGACTGCTGGAACATCGGTAATCATGTGGCTTGGTGAATTGATCACTGATCGTGGCGTTGGTAATGGAATGTCAATCTTGATTTTTACATCAATCGCCGCGAGCTTCCCGGGACAACTTTGGAGCATCAAACTTCAAAAAGGTCTCTTTGTTTTCTCAGTAGTAATGGCTGTCGGAGTTTTGATTGTTGCTGCAGTAGTTTTTGTTGAGCAAGCGCAACGTCGTATTCCAGTCCAGTATGCAAAGCGCCAAATTGGTAGCCGTAGTTATGGTGGAGCAAGCACTTATATTCCAATCAAGGTTAACCAGGCTGGTGTTATTCCAGTTATTTTTGCTTCCTCATTGCTTTATATCCCATCTCTGATTGTGAACCTCTCAAATAGCCAAGCTGCATGGGCTGTTTGGATTCAGCAAAACTTTGTAAAGGGCGATCACTGGACTTATGTCATTGCCTATTTTGCGATGATCATCTTCTTTACTTATTTTTATGTTTCAATTACTTTCAATCCTGAAGAAGTTGCTGAAAACATGCGCAAATACGGTGGGTTTATCCCGGGCATTCGTGCCGGTCGTCCGACTGTTGAACATTTGCAATATGTTTTGTCGCGAATCACCGCGCCAGGCTCGCTCTACTTAGCTTTGGTCGCGATCATTCCGGTGATCGCACTTGCGTTATTTGGCGCAACTCAGAACTTCCCATTTGGTGGAACTGCAATCTTGATTGTTGTTGGCGTAGGTCTTGATACTGCGAAACAGATTGAAAGCCAATTGCAACAACGTTCATATGAAGGTTTCCTGAGGTAATGCGTTTAGTTTTAGTTGGACCTCCAGGCGCCGGAAAAGGTACACAAGCTGAATTTTTGTGTGCTCACTACGGAATTCCACATATTTCTACCGGAGACATCTTCCGCGCAAACTTATCGGCTGGAACCGCATTAGGAGTTGAAGCTAAGGGGTACATGGATCGTGGAGATCTTGTCCCAGATTCAGTTACCAATAGCATGGTTGAGGCAAGATTAAATGAATCAGATTTAGACAACGGATTTTTACTTGACGGTTTTCCACGCAACGCTGCACAAGCTGCAGTTTTAAAAGAAATTCTAAAAAACATTGAAGCGCCTTTAGATTGCGTACTTGAATTGCAGATCGACGAAGAGGAAATTGTTACACGTTTAGCAAGTCGAAATCGTGATGATGATAATGCAGATGTTGTTCGCCACCGTTTAAAAGTTTATCGTGATCAGACAGCGCCAATTATTGATTTCTATAAGAATGAGAATTTACTAACTGCAATTAATGCTTCTGGTTCTATTGCAGATATTACTGAGCGGGCAATCGCAGCGCTTTCTGCTAAAAAATAATTTGGTTTTTTATGGCTATTCAAATAAAAACTTTAGAGCAACTAAAATTAATGCGAGTTGCTGGCCTTCTTGTTGCTGATACTTTAGAACTTTTAAGAAATGCAGTTGCTCCAGGAGTTACGACAAAAGAGTTAGATAAAATTGCTGCAGATAGTATTAAAGCCGGTGGGGGCATTCCATCTTTTCTTGGATATCACGGTTATCCTGCAACAATTTGTACATCAGTAAATGATGAAGTTGTTCATGGAATTCCAAATGACAAACCATTAAAAGAGGGCGATGTAATTTCAATCGATTGCGGTGCGATCGTTGATGGTTGGCATGGCGATTCAGCAATTTCAGTGGGCGTTGGTCAGATAAGTTCTGAAGATCAGAAAATGATGGACGCATGTGCGCAATCAATGTGGGCTGGAATTGCAGCGGCGAAAATTGATGGAAAGTTAACCGATCTAAGTGCAGCGATTGAAAAAAGTATTAACGCAAGCGGTAAGTATGGAATTTTGCGCGATTATGGTGGGCATGGAATTGGTACTGAAATGCATCAAGAACCACACCTTTTGAATTTTGGCGTAGCCGGACGTGGACCGACTTTAATTGCAGGAATGGCTTTAGCTGTTGAGCCCATGATCACTCGCGGATCGCACAAGGTGCGGACTTTGGAGGATGAATGGACAGTTGTAACTCAAGATGGAGCAAGGGCTGCGCACACCGAACATTCATTTGCTTTAACCCCCGATGGTGGGATTTTTGTACTGACCGCCAAAGATGGAGGGGCAGCTGGATTGGCGCAATTTGGGCGGGAAATCTCTCCACTATTAGGGTTATTAGGGTGATTTTCTAAGGATTTAAGTTCAAAAGTGGGGCAGATTTGGGGGATTGAGGCCGATTTCACTGAATCGACCCCCTGGACCTAGTATTGCCCTTCGGTCTTGAGTTCAATTTGGGAGTAGGTAAGGCTTGTCAAAGAATGATGGCGCCATCGAAATAGAAGGCACCGTAGCTGAGGCTTTGCCAAATGCCATGTTCCGAGTTGATCTCACCAACGGACATAAAGTCCTCGCACACATCAGCGGAAAGATGCGACAGAACTACATTCGCATTTTGCCTGAAGATCGTGTGATCGTGGAGTTAAGTCCATATGACCTCAACCGAGGTCGCATTGTTTATCGGTACAAGTAAGAACTAACAAGAACAATAGAAAAAGAGGGGGGAACATGAAGGTCAAGCCAAGCGTTAAGAAGATTTGTGACAAGTGCAAAGTTATTCGTCGTCACGGTCGCGTCATGGTGATCTGCGAGAACCTCCGTCACAAACAACGGCAGGGTTAATTTTTTTTAAAAAACTTAATAGTTAACATGTAACACAACTGAGAAATCAGTCCCCTTGGTCCAGAGGCTAAGGTCGTGTCGCATAGGACCTCTGGTTTAACGAAGGGCCACTGATGGCACGTTTAGTTGGTGTTGATCTTCCGCGTGAAAAGCGCGTTGAGATTGCACTTACATATATCTTCGGTGTTGGCCGTACCCGTTCGCAAGAAATGTTAACGGCTACTGGAATCAACCCGAACGTCCGCGTAAAAGATTTGCCTGAGAGCGATCTTGTTAAGTTGCGCGATTACATTGAAGGAAACTTCAAAATCGAAGGTGATCTCCGTCGTGAGATTGCAGCTGATATCCGACGCAAAGTTGAGATTCAGTGCTACCAAGGAATTCGTCACCGCAGAGGTCTGCCGGTGCGCGGGCAACGTACCCACACCAACGCACGTACTCGCAAGGGTCCACGCGTTGCTATCGCTGGTAAGAAGAAGGTGACCAAGTAATGGCTGCTAAACCTGCTGCTGCCGGTAAAGGAAAAGTAAAACTTCGTAAGAAAGAAAAGAAGAACGTTGCTGTTGGTCAAGCTCACATCAAGAGCACCTTCAACAACACCATTGTTTCTATTACTGATCCAACGGGTGCAGTTATTGCATGGTCATCAGCTGGCCAAGTTGGTTACAAAGGATCACGTAAATCAACACCATTTGCTGCACAACTTGCTGCTGAAGCAGCTGCACGTCGCGCGCAAGAACATGGTGTTCGCAAAGTAGATGTTTTTGTTAAGGGACCAGGATCTGGTCGCGAAACAGCAATTCGTTCATTACAGGCAGCCGGATTAGAAGTTGGAGCTATCGCAGATATGACTCCAGCTCCACATAATGGTTGCCGTCCACCAAAGCGTCGCCGGGTTTAGGGGAGGAGAGAGATATGGCTCGTTATACCGGAGCAGATTGCAAGCGCTGTCGTCGTGAGAAAGTAAAGCTCTTCCTTAAGGGCTCTAAGTGCGATGGACCAAAATGTCCGATCGAATCTCGCCCTTACCCACCAGGGCAGCACGGTCGCGGTCGTACCAAAGACAGTGAGTACTTATTGCAGATGCGTGAAAAGCAAAAGTGCGCACGTATTTATGGAATTCTAGAAAAGCAGTTCCGTGGATATTACGAAGAGGCAAACCGTCGTCAAGGACGTACCGGAGAAAACCTACTTCGCATCTTGGAAACTCGTTTAGACAACGTAGTTTTCCGTGCAGGTTTTGCAAAGAGTCGTGACATGGCCCGCCAATTAGTGCGCCACGGTCACTTCTTAGTTAACGGTGAGAAAGTAAATATTCCTTCATACCGTGTAACTGCAAACACCATCATTGACGTTCGTCCAGGATCACATGATCTAACTCCATTCATCATCGCAAGTGCTGAATTAGGAGATCGTTCAGTTCCAGCTTGGATGGAAGTTGTTGGCTCAAAGTTGAGAATTCTTGTTCACGCACTCCCAGAGCGCGCTGTCATTGATACTCAAATTCAAGAGCAATTAATCGTTGAGTTTTACTCTAAGTAAAAAGTAGTAGCAGTAAGCGAACTTCTCGCCCCGAGAGAAGTTCGTGAAGTTCGTAAAGTTGGAGATCAAATAGTGGATCTCCACGAGTTATGGAGGATATCTAGTGCTTATCGCGCAACGCCCCATCTTGTCCGAAGAAGTTGTGAGTGAATACCGCTCTCGCTTTATAATCGAACCATTAGAGCCAGGTTTTGGTTACACCCTGGGCAACTCTTTACGTCGTACCTTGCTCTCATCAATTCCCGGTGCAGCTGTAACAAGCGCACGAGTTGAAGGCGCACTTCATGAGTTCACCACTCTTGAAGGAGTTAAGGAAGATTTAACAGAGATCGTTCTAAACATTAAAGGTTTAGTACTTTCATCAGATAGTGACGAGCCTGTTGTTATGTACATTCGCAAAAGTGGCGAAGGTGTATTAACTGGTGCTGACATCGTTGTCCCAGCTGGAGTTGAAGTTCATAATCCAGAAATTCACATTGCAACTCTTAATGCAAAAGCAAAAGTTGAAATTGAGCTAACTGTTGAGCGTGGCCGTGGCTACGTAACAGCTGTTCAAAATAAGCAAGCCGGTCAAGAAATTGGACGTATTCCAATTGACTCAATTTATTCACCAGTTCTAAAAGTCACTTACAAAGTTGAAGCAACACGTGTTGAACAGCGCACCGACTTTGACCGTTTAGTACTTGATGTAGAAACCAAGCGCTCAATGGAACCACGTGATGCAATGGCATCTGCCGGAAAGACACTTGTTGAGTTATTTGGTTTGGCTCGCGAGTTAAATCTTGGTGCAGAAGGAATTGAAATTGGACCATCCATCACCGATGCTGCACTTGCTGCAGATCTTGCTCTTCCAATCGAAGATCTAGATCTAACAGTGCGCTCATACAACTGCTTAAAGCGTGAAGGAATCCACAGCGTTGGTGAACTTGTTTCTCGCTCGGAAGCAGATCTTTTGGATATCCGTAACTTCGGTTCAAAATCAATTGACGAAGTTAAATTGAAGCTTGTTGGAATGGGGCTTCAACTGAAGGACAGCCCAATTGGATTTGATCCAACTCAATCACCTGGCTATCACGACAATGGTGATGATGAGGATGAGGAGTTCTACGTAGTTCCACCAGTAACTCCAATTCACGCGGTTGATCCAATCAGCCCAACTGATTCAGCTAATTCAGAAACACAAGAGTAGTTAGAGGAGATCTGAGCCAAAATGCCAAAGCCAGCAAAGGGACCACGCCTCGGTAGTGGACCAGCCCATGAGCGCCTCTTACTAGGAACTCTTGCCGCCCAATTAATTCAACATGGTCGCATTCGCACAACAGTGACAAAAGCAAAACGCTTACGTCCAGTTGCCGAGAAGTTGATCAGTGCAGCAAAAAAGGGTGATCTTCCAGCTCGTCGTCGAGTGATGGCAGTTATCAGTGACAAGAGCGTTGTACACCACTTGTTTACTGAAATCGGCCCTCGTTTTGCGCAACGCGACGGTGGATACACCCGCATCACCAAAGTAGGAGTTCGCAAAGGCGATAACTCTTCTATGGCGATCATCGAAATTCTTACTGAAGGAACCCCTGCAAAACGTGCTGTTGTTTCGCAAGCAGATGCAATCGCGAAAGCTGCTTCAAAGCGTGAAGATGCCAAAAAAGCATCTGCCGCTCGTGTTGCAGATCGTGATTCAAATGCGAAAAAGATTTCAGAGCGAATTGCTAGCCGGGTTTCAGCTGCAGTAAGTGAGATTGAAGAAGAAGGAGATGCCCCTAAGAAGGCAACTGCTAAAAAG
>Ga0214921_10003098_pt1 | contig 26024 bp, 59 predicted proteins | sample LL1505_MetaG_FD_177992 | JGI IMG/M metagenome (GOLD analysis project Ga0214921, IMG submission 177992) | Freshwater microbial communities from Lake Lanier, Atlanta, Georgia, United States - LL-1505 | ecosystem: Environmental > Aquatic > Freshwater > Lake | place: USA: Georgia | collected... | reverse complement strand
GTCAATGATTGCCCACAATAATCCAGTAACTACTGTATCGTTTATGAAGTCTCCTGAGCCTGGAATTTTTGCCGCAAGGTATGCAACAATTGCTGCTGCAGCGAAAGACACACCTTTTTGCAGGTATGGTCCAAGTTTGCCTAAGGCTATTTTGACTACGAATGTTTCGATAAATGATGGAAGTTGTAATTTCATAATTTTGTATATTAGGTTGTCAGTATTATTTATTTTTTGTGGTGTGTCAATTTTTTAAAATAAATATGAGCAAAGCAACAGCTAAAAGAGCGATAGTCGTTGCTATTTTAAGAACTAAATCAAGGCGTTTTCCAAGTTCGCTCATTTTATTATGATCCTCTAATCCATGCCACGCGAATAGAATTTGTTGAAATTGTTATGTTTGTTTGTAAGTCTGTTTGACCAGCTAATTGCCTTGAAACAACTGGCTTAAGATTAGAGATATTACTTGGAATAGTTACTCCAGATATAGATGGCGCATTCCCTCCAACTTGTAAAATAACAAACGCATATCTTACTCCAGCAGTAAGCGTTATTGAAGACAATAAAGGCAATGTCTGTAATCCTGCTGAAATTTTTGCTATATCGCTTGCTGTAGATGTAACTAATGTTGCCGCGCCAGTTGATTCATTGTATGTATATACTCCTAATTTAAATAATGTTGCGTTGGCTCCTGCAACAGTTATATTTACACTAAGTTGAGAAATTGTTGTATCGACTACAGGTGTTAGCATTACCGCATACAATGTTCCGGCAGTCATTGCAAGGTTGTCATTTATTGCTGAATTTCTTGGTAAATTCTCAATAATTGTTGATGACATTCCAACAGATGCTAAGTAATTTGTCCAATCAACCCCTCCCGCTGTCGTCTGCACAGTCCCATCGTTAAATTTAACGCCAGTGGAATCCAATTTCAGCGCAACAGTAGCATCTGGGGCAGTGCCAATTCCTACTCGTCCATCTTTATTTACAACAAATGCTGTAGAGTCTGGAGTTACCGAGTCTTCAACGCGAATTGCTTCTCCATCACCCTGCTGCGTGATACGCAACATTGCAGTCGTATCATTTGTTCCAGTGATGATTTGCGGTTGAGAAAATGTGTTTGCTTGAGCAGTTCCAGCTTTTCCGTTTGCCAAATCGTATGCGGATTTTACGGAGTTAGGAGTCGCGGCAGTAGTAGTGCTTGTCGATGATGTTGAATCGGTCAGTTGAACTGCGCCAGAGCCAGTTGTTGACGCAGCAGCAATGCTAATGGTCGGAGATGAGCCGCTGGTTGCAGAAATCGGCAATGTTCCAGAAACCGATGTTACTGTGCCTGCTGTTGGCGTCTGCGGAACCCATGCCGTGCCGTTCCATGATGGAACTTGCCCGTTTGTAGCCGAGCTTTGTTCAAGCTGGCTGAGTGGGTGAGTGTGGCTTTTTGTGGCCGCGCCAATAGCATTGCAAAATAAAACTTGTCTATCTAAGTGTTGATTGAGCAACGAGGTATCTTGGAAATCTGGATTAAGTTGAGGAGACGAATTTTGCCTACCATAGAAAAATGTCTCGTCGTCGGAAATCCTTAGAGCAGCCGTGTCATTTGGGTTGTCATACAACTCCATCGCTGCATCGGCTACAGCTGCATTGTTGGTGGCAGCAGGAGCCGCGCCGATAGCCGTGCGAAAGTTAGCTGCGACATTTAATGCTTCTGCATCCGGACCAAAAGATACCTCGCCATCGTAAATGCTTAAAGCCGTGGCACCGTTAGCAGCGTCCCAGAGCTGCAAAGCTTGATCTACCGACCCTTGAGCACCATCTGGTTGACCTTCTCCGTCAGAATCAAAGCGACGGCGCACTGTGTTTATCGCAGCACGGAAGTTTTGTTTTAGTGCGGCGCGTGCATCTGGCGCTCCTCCCAAGTCAAAAGTCTCGCCAGCTAAAAAAACTCGGGAATCATCAATTTTAAGAGCATCCCATCCATTCGGAACATCAAACAACGCCGTCGCCCCACTCGCCACCCCCGAGTATTCAACGGAAAAAGGCTGGATTGCGGTATCGGCCTTAGCGCCTTGCGCGGAGGTCGCCGCGCCGATGTCGTCAGGCGTTGGCAGCGGGTGAACATGGTCTTGGCGAGCAGCGTAAGCGGAAGACCCCTCGGATGCAGTTGCCGCAAGTGGTGTGCCACGGAGGCGCGGAAGCGTATCCTTTGTAACTATTACACCATTTTCCCAAGTTGCTTCCCACGGATATGTTGTTGCGTTGGTAGATTGACCTACAACCTCCCCGTCTTGCTTCATCAGCACCCACAACCCAGCAAGACCAAAAAGCCCATCGTCTAAGAATATGGAATACTCTGAACCATAAGGGTTTTCTCTTGTTATAGTTCCTCTATAAACATTGGTAGCTTCGCGCAAGAAAATTGTAGAGGGTTTCCTGTCAAAGCCGCTGGCTTGAGCGTTTGCTACGCTGTCTGCGGCATACTCTGGACTCGGCTGGAAATGTTCGTGAGCTGCGGTCGCCGCGCCGATAGCTTTGCGGAACTTGTCGGGAAAGCTAACAGACCACGGATTATCCGTATCCAAAGAAGTATCCATAGTGCCATCGCAACTTAGTGCTGTGCGAGTGGGGACTTCAATATCCCCCAACGCCATTGCCATTGGAGCGATGTTTGTATTAGGTGTTCCGTTTACTACAAAACTACTTACTGCACCAATACTAGATGCAGTAGGAGTTGCTGCAATTTCGATGTAGGTTGAACCACTCCAGCGATAAATTTGTGGTAAAGATACTGTTATATTAAATCTAGTTCCACCTAAAAGTGTAGCAACTCCAGAAGAATAACCAGAACCCTGAGTCTCTATAAGAATTGCACCACGGTCAAATTGAATTGAACCGCCCTTGTTTAATCCGCCCTGTACTATTGGAAAAGTGGCTTCTTGTTGTAGAGTTACAGTATATCCATACTGCCATCCTGTGGCAAGCCATGGGTATTGCACGTCTCCGGTTGATGTTGAAATATCTCCAATATCGCCATCACCACTGATTATATCAGAGCGCCAATGTTGACCTGTCCAATAAACAGTACAAGTGTAATTTCCCTTTCCAGTGGGTATGCGTGGGTCTCCTTCATTGATTTGAGCAAAATAAGAATTTCTTCCATTTGATGCTCCGTTTACACTAAGCACCACGTTTGCATTTGGTAAATACGGATCACTGGAAGCTCTAACGACTATATCCGCATTTTCTAACGATAGAAAACCCGAAGTATTGTCAACTGCAGCTATAGTAAGAATTCTTCCGCCTTTAGCAACGTAAATTTTGCCTGATTCACCTGTAGCTGGAAGGGAAGAAAAATTAGCATATTCTTCTACATCATCAACATAACTTGGAAGTTGTTCTGCTGGGACTTTTCCGGACACAAGTGTTGCATAGTCACCTGCTGGTTGCAAACTTTCGAGAGATTCATTGATAGTTTCGACAGCGCTCTCTAGATCGTCATACAAAGTTTCGATAGCGCCATCAACAGCTTCCGAGGAAGCGGCCCCAATCGCTGTGCGAAAATTATCCGGCTCCGCCACGTACCAAGGCTGACTCCCTCTGTACCAATCCATTTGTAGCGCAACTTGACCAACTTCTGGACCAAATATATCATGTTCCGTTACAGGGTCCCAAGATAGTACAGCTTCATTTCGCGCTCGCAATTCAATTGCTGCGGGGGCAACTCCTGAATTATTTAAAGCTGGAGCAAGAGCTACATAAGCAGGAGTTCCATTTTTTGTTATATTTCCTGCTACTGGAATCTCCAAATCTCCATCTGTTTTAAAGTTCCATTGATTAGTATTGTTATTGTTTCCAATTACAATTCCACCAGCATTTCGCTCTAATTTTACAAACTGGTAGTCGTCCCCAAGGTAAAGGTCTACATTCGCAGGGTCAGCTGTGACTAAATGAAGATGTCCAGTTTCTGAGGCAGTTGGAACAGATCCTACTGTTAATTCTAAATTAGGTGGTGTTGGATAGCCTGAGTAGGCAGGCGTTATAGGATCGTCCAATCGTATATTGAATCCTGTTCCTGTACTACCTGCTGGGATATTAAATACTTTTGTATTTACATAGTTGCTATTAAGTATTTGCCAATTTTCAGCTGCAAATGTTCCATTGAGAGAAGAACCTAAATTACCTGATGATATTCCAGTAATGGTATAAGACCAGTTAGCATCTTTTCCTCCGTTCGCTGTCCAATCTTCGGAGATATGTGAACCAGCATCAGTTAAGGTGATTGTTATGGCGGCTCCTGCCGAAAATCCAATATCGTTGGTTAGTGAAACTCCAACAGTAGGACGAATAACAAGACCTTGTCCAGCAGCTGCATTTGGAGGAGTTAAGGTGATTGATCCTTCTGCTGCGGCAGAATCAGAAATACTTCCACCATTTGGAAGAGTTAGTTCTCCACTATTTTTAAGCTCTAAGTGTTTATTTCCATCTAGTGAGTAAAGTTCGTCATGACTATGCACAGCGGGAGCTGTTGTAGAATCTACGTAATTTTTTGTAGCGGCATCAGACGAATTATCAGGTGTTCCAAGATTTTTGATCTTACCTTGCAAAAGATCAATGTTTCCGTTGACTGTAAGAGTTTCAGTGGGTTCTTCAGTTCCAATGCCAACTTTGCCGCTTACTGAAACATAAAGACTAGCTGTATTTCCTGCACTAGTGCCGACAACTTCAAGAGAGGAGACATTAATAGCTGTATTTGGCTGAAGTGCAGTATCAGCTAGGTCGCCTTGAGCGGAGGTTGCTGCTCCAATTTCTGAAACAGTTTTGGGAGTTTGTAAAACTCCTTCAATAACAGTAACAATACCAGTTCCAGCTGGAGCTGGTCCAGTTATGCCAGGCTCTCCAGGAATTCCATCATTTCCAGGGGCTCCAGCGACTCCAGGCTCTCCAACTGGTCCAGTCACTCCAGGAATTCCTATTGGTCCAGTAGGACCAAATGTGTCTTGCGAGGAAATTACCTTTTCCTTGAATGATCCGTCTGCCTGTTCTTCTAATACTGTAATATCTCCTAAAGCCATTTTACCAGTCTCCTATTAATGTTCTTTTCCATTTATTAGTTGAAACGCATATATATAAATAATTGTTTGCGTAAGCTATTTGACCAGCAGTCCCGTTTGAGCTAATTGAGGTAGGTGGAATTGTCCACTCTAGTTTTAGTGGGATACCTAATGATGTCTTAAAAAGCTGAGTATTACTTGTGGTAAAAAACTCAGGAGCAATAATATCGTTTCCGTCTAATATGTATTTAGTGCTTGTTGTTTGGCAATACGCGCAAGAAAGAATAAACAACCAAGTAATCAATAAGTATTTTGCCATAATTTATTTTAACGTACTTTAAATTATAGATCAATAACTCTAACCATATCAATAAATAAATATCCAGTATCTAAAAAAAAGAAGTACACAGTCGTTAAATCAAAAAATCTTTTTTAATTCATTACTGTGTAATGCATTTTCTGGAGAGTTTTCTATGACAAATAGAATAGATTTTTTGAAATTTTCTATTTGTGAAGATAGCCCAGACATTTTTGCCATATTAGATGCAAGTTCATTAGCTTCTTCCATGGATACTGGTTCCGCTATGTCTCGTGTTTTATCTTTTTGCATATTTTGTTTTGGCGTCCTTGACTGGGATCGAACCAGTAACCTACGCTTTAGAAGAGCGTTGCTCTATCCAGTTGAGCTACAAGGACATTTTATTTAATTTAAAACTTTTTCTTCTTCCTCAATATTTTTAATAATTTCAGCCCCTTTTTGCAGGGATTCCGCTGTTGGAGCGTTGTATTCATTTGCAGCAATTTGTATTGCCTCCATGAATTTTACTTCATCCTCGTCTGATTTGTGAAAGAGAATTGGTTTTCCGTGTACGTCAGTCATCGTAAACCCGTATGGGGCCCTGGCTGGAATACCAGGAATATTTTCATTCTCTTTATATAATTCAGTATAAATTATGTTTTTCTGCTTACCTTCATTAAAGCTTACAGTCATTTCAAAGATATTTTGAAATGTGGTTTCTTTCTTGTTTGAGTCTATTGATACCTGTATGTCCATATTATTCTATTTGTTTTGCTTCTTTAGCTTCATATTCACACGATTTAAAATAAGAGTTGGCTATCGTATGAAAATGTTTTATTGAGTCGTTTCTAACATTATCGGCTACTACAAAGTCCTTAATTGGCTTAAGAAGTTTTTTGTAATAAAATATTTGTTTTCTTTCCTTATTTAACTCTTTCTTTAATGAAGATACTTCTCTCTTCAGTATAGATACCTCTTTCTTTAGGTCCTCTATTGCTTGGTCTTTATCGATTGTCGCCATTTCCTGATATAGTGTTGTTTTCTAACCTTTTATTTAACTTTGCAATATTTTGTTCAGCTACGCTGTTTAGCGTTACGCCAAGATCTGTTGCACAGGCAGAAAGATACCATAAAACATCTCCAAGCTCTTTTATCATATCTTCCCTTGATTCAGCATCAACCTGGCCCTGCTTGTCTCTGATTATTTTTTTAACCTTGTTGGAGAACTCTCCAGCCTCACCAGTTAGGCCAAGTGTAGGGTAAACTAACTTTGCAGTATATATAGCTGTTTTCTCTGCTAACTTTTGATATTCGTTGAATGTGTATTTATTCTCTTCCATATTTGTTTAATTGAGTGAATGTGTATACGATGTTGATGCGGTTTTGTAAACTACTTTTTGTCCTTCTTGACTCAGTAACGAGTCAATTAAAATTCTGCCATATCTTTGAATAGCTTGTTTGGCATAGGTGTCTAGTTTTTCTAGACACCCATGCGCAGACAAACCACTCTCGTAGAAAGCGTGTTCTTCTATATCTTCAATTTGTTGTTTATTCTGCACTGCTATTATTTTTTGCATCTTTTTCCTGCCAATATTTTTCTGTAGATTCGTTGCATGCTATATAACCTAATTTTCTAGCTTGTTCATAGCAAAGCGTTTTATACCAACCGCCTCTTCTGCAACTTGCTCCACGTTCTCCTGTAACCTCACAAGTGTATGCTGATTTTCTTTCTGCCTCAGAAATAATATCGTCTATAATGCTATTTTCAATTGTGTCCGCTCCATACACACTTGTATAAAATGACAGTGTTCCGTATTTTTCTTTGATTTGGCTTGCCACTACCTGAACTTCTCCACGGGCCTCACCCAAGGAGAATAAGTCGCAACAGTATTGTAGTTTTAGCATGCACTCATCAAGGATCTTGAACCAACCATCATCATGTTCCATTCCCCACGCCATGCAAGTTTCCATCATATCCCCTTTATAGTCTCTAAGTATTTTAGGGTATTTCTCTACAAGTTTTTGTTCTAATTCTGTGTTCATGTTTGTTTTTTATATTTATGTACGCAAGTTTTAAGATTTCCTGGGTAAATATAATGCTGTCTCTGTACCAGGTGAAGGTACTCTCGTATCTGCTTGATCAAATTCCCCTTCCCATGTCTTAATACCAGAACTTGGGTTGGGAGTTATTTGAATTTGATAAATTTTATCTAGTTCATCGCAACCGCTTTCATATCCAGCTACAACTACTCGCATATCTGGATCTTCTTGTGACAATAGTTCTATTAGTTGTTTAACTTTCATAATATTGTTTAATGTTAATATATATCAATATTTCTCTCTCTTATTTCGTCGTGCATAAAGTCTCTGATTTTCTGACAGAAATCTAGTTCCTCTATAGTGTGCGAGTCTTGTTCGTATTTCAGGATGCTCCTTAGTTTACTGTCTAGTTCAGAAAGAACAGATTTGAATTTCCATGCATTGTTAGCTACATCAAACTCTTCCTGTTCATCTGGCAAATCAAATTCTAGTATAGCTTTCATATTAAAAGTATCTAATTATAAATATTTGAATATTCCCAAATACTTTGGAAATCTTGTAACAAATATTAGAAACTTTTCTCCAAAACTTGTTCCAACCAAAATAATTTAAAAACTTTTTTGTGCGATTCCATAGTTTTTTTTCTTCTAGTTCAGCAGCTTTCTTCCACTTTCTTGAATTTGCTTTACTAGACTCCTGTTTTGATAATCGCAGTAATTCAATTTTATCTAAGCGGCCATAGCTGAAATGCGACCTAAATTCAATCCAGTATGCGTCATCCTCTGTGTAATCAACAATACAATAAAGATCTATAATACCATGATGACTGATTGGCTTAAGTTCTTCGCTCTTGTTAATTACTTCTTTCCAGATATTCCAAGGCTTTGGTTTGATTTTCTTTTTCTCTTCTTCTGTGTAAGGGATGTACTCCCTTTCTACTACTTTTTCTAATAACGTGCCATCTTCTGTTATAATGTATACAAGTAGGCAATTTTCCAGATCTTTTGTTTGAAACTCTAGATTTTTCCAGTCTACTGAGACTTGTTTTAATTCTTCGCTAAGGGGAAGATCCCTTTTTATATATACTGAGTCGAACATTCCCATTTTATTTTTTTTTTTTGTTTTTATTTTTGTTTGTCTAGTAAGTACTCAATTAGTGCAATAGAGTTTATGCTTTGCTCACATGCTTCCCAATCTCTAAAATCTACATGACTACAATACTCTTCGTCTTGCTTACTTAGTTCTTTCTTTAGGTGGTCTTTATAGTCGTCAGATAGTTTTGATTTTATTAAATCAATCAAGGATTCTGATTCTTTGTCAGATAGATGCAACACAATTTTTGAGCTATCGTACTTAGAACCGTAATTAAATTCAATTTTTACGTCTACATGGGGATCCCAATCTCCAAAGCATTTTCCAGAGAAATCACAGTAATATACAGCCTGCTCTTTCTCCAGGGGTTTTATTATTTTTTTCATTCTAAATTAATAACGTCAATGAATATAGGTGTAGACTCGCCAACGTAAGCAGACGCTACATTAAAGTCAAAATACTCTACTGCTTCCTCATAAGACATGTCTCTTTCCAGGATCTCTATGCATTTTTGTTTATCGTAGATTACGCATGGAGCACCTGTGTATTGACTGCCTACACCTATTATTGCTTCCTCAAATCCATCGGCCAGAATAACTGTTTCATCTGTTCCAATGATATCGGATATTCTATTGTTTAATTCTTGTTTGCTAATATTCATGTTTTTTTGTTACCAGTCGTCTTGATTGTCGTCTTCATTTTGACTTTTTTTGTATTCTTCTATTTGTTCCATTAATATTTCCTTTAGCCTTTGAAGAGCTGTGTCGTAAGAAATACATTCTTCCTCTATCTTGTCTAGAATGTAACCGTAGTGGTGAATTGTATATACTGGATCTTGTCCATAGCTCCACATTGTCTCAATGTGCCAATGGCAATCTCGATCTTTGTGGTGGTCTGGGCCGATTAGAGTATACCATTCATCTGTTAACTCTGTTATCTGGTGAACTAATTCTCGATTGTTCATAGTTTGTAATAAGTGAATAAATGAGTGAGATAATAATGCAACTAAAAAATATTACTACAAGTGCTGCTGTCCATATTGCAGAAAAAAGTAACTGCTTAACGTGTGTAAGCAATCTATTTTTCCTGTTTGATGGGTTTCTCAACGACAACATAATATGTTCCGCTTACTTCCTCTATTTTTGCCAACCTTCCAGTAGGCAATGGTTTGTTTTTAAATGATTTATCAACAATTTGCCATACTTTATTGTACTCCTGATTTTTTATCAGAGTTGAAACCTTTTCTTGATAACGCTGCGGAATTCTAAACGCCTTCTGAGGTTTCCAGTATTTGAATGGAGACAAGATAATAGGATCTAGTATTTTTGCTTCTGGAATACCAGATATATTAAGCACACCATCCCCATCCACACCCATATCTCTATAGCCGTCATTTCGTTCATAATGTAAATATTCTTGAATAGCTTTTTTTATCTCCCAGGCAATTGTACCTGTTCTCATTTCTTTGCAGCCAACTCCAAATGATGAATTAGCGTGATTTAAATGTGGTCTATTCTTCTTGGATTTCCATTCTTCGCTTTCTTCTACTATAGAACCATTTTCGTCGTATTGATTATTGTACTGATCATAGAATTCTCCATGCCCATCGTATTCCCTTACGGGTTCTTTGGGGAATGCAATAAATCTTACTGTATTTTCTATGGACTGTGCCTCTTCATAACTAATGTTCCTGTCGCAATAAACTTCGTCTATTGCCATCTTAACTTGACCAGACTGAAGACGGGAATACGTCTCTAGTGCTGACACCAGTACAGTCAAGTGCTCTCTATTAAACTCAATAGATATTCTGTCTGATTTATCTGATTTCTTCATTTGTTTTGTTGTGTTGTTTTTATAGCGTTAATTGTTCAAGTCCAAAAATACTCTCTAAATTTAATTATATCATTCAAGATTTGTGTATCTTTTTCTTCTATTAATTTTTCTAGTCGAATTACTTCTGCGTATCTTACTTCGTATGGAACGTCAGTTAACAAGCTAAATACAGATCTACCCTGACTATCTGTGGACTTGGTGAATAATTTGTCAAAGTCTATGGCAGGATATGCATCATCTCTTTCTTTTTCTAGCTGAACTCTTTCTACAGTAATGTACTTGTAGGAACCTTCCAGCCATTTAGAAAAATTTGTGTGTGCCTCTGTATGTGACCAGTCTACCACGCCGTTTATGTATTCATCTTCGTAGAAGGATTTAATAAATTGAAAATTTACTCTAACAATGAGTTCCGTTATATCGCACCATGTTTTAGGGATGCAATTTCTTATCTTTGTATTCTGCGGTTTGAATATCGGTCTAATGTAGTCATAGTACACTGACCTAATTCGGAATTTAATTGAATCTAACATATTTTATGTTTTGTTGTGTTTGTGTTGTTTATTGTAGTTTGAGTACAGAGTAAAGTAATATAGCTGTCAGTAAGATAGCTAACCCAAATATTAGTTGTTTTATTATTTTTTCAAAAGTGCTCATAAATTAAATATTGTTTAAATTCAAGTACGCAAACCCAGCATTACTTGATTTGCTTAATCTGCCTCAATCAACTTCATCCAGTCGGTTTCTTCTGGCATGATTTCCATTGTTACTTCTGCCTCTTTTGACTTCTTCATAATGGACAATAGAACCATTGATCCATAGCTACTAATTCCATAGCCACCTTTTCTGCACTTGTAGACAGATCCAGAGAATCCATGAAAAGCATATTCTTTTTTTGATTCTATAACCTTTGTTATTCCGCTATTCATTTTCCAGCTATCAGGATCTAGGTAGCCTCCATACCAACAAGCAAAAACTTTGTAAGTTAGTGGCCAACCTCCGCCATGTATTTTTACTACTAGCCATCTATCTGGAGTATATTCGTTCATTTTTTGTTAAAAAGAGTTCTCACTAAATCACAAAGGTAAGCAAGAGGAGCAGTTATTAAAATTAAAGTTCCAAGCCAAATCCAAAAAGAGGAAAATATAAATTGTAGTATTTGTAGCATAATTATTCTCCTATAGTGTCGAACCAGCTTAATTCAACAACTTCATTTGTCTCGTCTAGTGTCACTCCAGTAGATGAAGATGCTACAGCAATTTTTTTACTGTATAGGTTCCTCCTGGTATAAGTTTTTTTGCATTCTCAATTCTATCTGAGAACCAATGAGGGCCAGATTTTATGTACGTAATTTTATCACCAACTTTTGTATTTAAGTGTGTTGCGTAATTTCTAGGCATTATTTTTTTGTATGTAGGTAGGCTTTGGCACAGTTACGTCAAATTTATTTGCAATAGCTTTAGCCAAATCGTGAATTGATGCATAACCAGGTAGGAAGAAATCATACCTGTACGATACGGAATCAACTCCATCATCTATTGTAACTGAGAATTTATTAGAGGTCTCTGTCTCATCCAGGTCTTCTGGGTATTCTGTTTTCATAATTTTTATTTATCTGGTAGCACCCAATCCCATCCGATACTTTTTTCTGTTTCTAGTATGTATTGTTCTACTGGAATAATTTTATTCCGAACTCTACATTCATACTCATATGAATCACTTAAATGTTTCAATATAGTATTTTTTGTTTTTTGAGGTGCATTATAAAAGGATTTAGTTAACTGAAAAACCATCATGATTATATGCCTTACAGCCCTTGCTGTGGTATCAGGAGTTAACCTATTATTCAAAGTCAGTGACATTGACATATAGTATTCCTTTTTTTTATATATTCCAGGTTGTAGTAGTTACTGTATCTCCGCACTGCTCACATGGCTCTGAATCATATTCATATTCATCGTGTTGAAATAAACTTACTAAATCCCTAAAACGAACTTCTTGTTCATCTATGCCCTCTTTAATTTTTACGAAAAGATATTCAAGCATCTCGTTGTATTCTTGTTCGGACATATCCCCAACTGATTTATCATTCACTGTAAAATCAAATGCCGTACATCCATCTGTTTCTACAAATTTATATTTTGTATTCATTTTACGTTGTTTTTTACTTCCTCCCACAAGGAAGGAATATCGTAACATATTTCGTTACCATCTTTGTCTGTAGCTAAATTTACTTTATTGGTGAATCCAACTCTTTCGTATAGATACCAGTCGATCCAGTCTTTGCCTTGTTCGTCAAATATAGAACGAACCAATGTAGTAATGATATCGTGATATACGTCGTCATATTCCATCAAATCTATACCAATTTTGTGTATAGAATGTGACCTTTCTCTAACTGCCTCTAGGCCTTCTATTAGTTTTTTAAAACTTTCGTAGTCCATTTTATTGTTCTTCGATTTTCCAACCCCATTTTAAATTAAACCATGCATATTCTTTTTCTAGCATTTTTTTAGTAAATTTAAGGTCTTTCTTCCCTTGAGCGATGAACCACTTTTTGAACTCCTCGTTTTGTTTAGTCGTCCAAGTTCTTTTGCTATACCAGTCATCTTGATCTGTAAATTCTTTATCGAATGAATCAAATCCAACGCACTTAAACATTTTGTCTAATGCTTTTGTCAAAAATTTATCAAATTTATTTGTCATTTTTATTAATTTCTAGTTCTAGTAGTTTTGAATAATTATTTAAACACTCAGTAATTTCTTTTTGGAAACTTGGACCAATTACAGCAAGAGCTGAAAAATTTGCAATAGAATTTAGATGTAGCACGCATGAATAAAGTTTTTTAGACATTTCTCTCCATGCGTGCTTATCTAAGCAAGAACTATACGCCATTTCTAGATCTTCTTTATTTTGAAAACTAACTTCTAATTCTTGCATAAGTATTTTACTTAATTACTTTTAAATCAGGTCTTGATTGTTTGATGCATACCAACTGCAATAACAATTTTTTACTCCTTTTATCACTGGTCTTTCTCCGTGAATGTAGTCTGGTGTAGATGGAAATATAACTAGTTTATTTCTCTCTGGAGTTACTTCTGTCTCATGCTCTGGGAAGACTAAATTACCTCCCTCTGTTTCATCACTCAAGAATAGCATACATGAATACTTTAATTCAGTAGCCCACTCTCTAATGTTCCACTGTTTAATTTTGTCTAGGTTGGTAATAGAATCAAAACCCTGAATATCGGGATTCCCAAGGACGACTGGTTTTTGATCTGAATCAACTGGATAAGAGTTATCGGCATAATAAGGTCTAGCGATGTTGCATGAATAAATTCCACAATTTTTAACGTAAAGTTCATTATTGATTGCAGAGTTTATTACGTGTTTATTTAATATATCTTTTGTTTTAGTGTCGATATTTTCAAGTATTTGAAAATCTCTATTTTTATTTTGGTTTGTGTGTTCGTGCAATAATGGCATCCACCAATAAAATTTATCATCATTGCTTTGTGTATTGTCGGAAGCTGGTTTTTGCCATTGTCCAGCTTCCAATAATTGCTCAGCGTTTCTGATTTCTGTTTTTGTTAAAAAGTTTTTAACAACAAAAATTTGCTTAAATGAATTGATTTCCTGGTTTATCTCTGGATTGTTCATGCTTATAGCTTCTTTATCGAAGGGGTTAATTATGCTTCACAAGAGCTGCAAGTCAACAGATTTCTAGCAAGTTTTTGACTAGGGTTTACTGACCTCTGGTAATAGAACGCCTTAACTCCAAGCTCCCAACCCATTAAAATAATTTTGTTAACTTCTTTTGGCTTTGCATCAGCTGGAATCATTAGATTTAAGCTCTGACCTTGGTCTATGTATTTCTGTCTTTGCGATGCTTGAATTACAATTTCAACTTGAGATGTTTCCTCAAATGTCTTGAAGACGTTTTTTTCGTCTTCAGTCAAGAACTCCAGATGTTGAACTGAGCCACCATTTGTTAGAATAGACTTCCAAGTTTTTTCTGTATTGTTACCTTTTTCTTCTAATAGCTTTTCTAAGTATGGATTGCGGCAAGAGAATTTACCCTTTGCCAGATCTTTAACAAAGTAATTGCTACTAAGAGGCTCAATAGAAGGTGAAACCTGCCCAAGAATAAATGAGCTTGATGTAGTTGGGGCTACGGCAAGCGTTGTAACATTCCTGCGTTTAATGTCTGTTCCACTGTATATTGGTGCTGGTCCATAGACTTCAGCAAGTTTTTGGGTTGCAGCGTCTGTTTTTTCTCTAATGGTTTTCCAGATAATATTGTTGTGAGACTTGGCTTCTATGCTTTCAAATCCAATCATCTTAGACTGCAAATAGGAGTGCCATCCCAATACTCCAATTCCCAGTGCCCGCTGATTGATAGCAAAGTTTCTAGGTGCCTCCATGTACTTGATGTCTTTTGTTTTATCAATAAACTCAGTCATTACTGCATCAAGAAAATACACCATTGTTTCAATAGCGTCAGTTTGAACTAATTCATCCCATTTTTCTAGGTTCAGTGATGCAAGATTGCAAACGAAAGACTCTGTTTCACTATTGGAAAGCATTATCTCACTGCAAAGATTAGAAGCATTAATTTTGTAGCGCTTTATCTTGTAGATCTCTGGTGCGTTGTTGTTAGCATTGTCAGAGAAAAATATATAAGGGTATCCTGTCTCTGCTCTCTTCTGCAGAACCTTACCCCAAAGCTTTCTTTTTTTGCTATCTCCATCTACCATGCTCTTTATCCATTCATCGGATACACAAACGCCAAAGGACATCTCTTGTATAGAGTGCCCCTCTGACCTAATTTGAAGAAACTCTTCAATGTCTGGATGATCTATTGGTAGGTATGCAGCAAAAGATCCTCTGCGGACATTTCCCTGTGATACAACACCCATAGCAGAATTAAATAACTCCATGAAGTGAACGCTGCCAGTGGATTCCCCCCCAGACGATATACTTGCTCCACGATGCCTTACCTCGCCAAAATAGGCAGAAGTACCTCCACCATACTTTGTCATCATAGAGACTTCGGCAACCTTACCAATTATGCTCTCTAGGCTATCTGATATATATGACCCAAAGCAACTAATTGGCAAACCTCGATTCCTTCCAAAGTTTGCCCAAATGGGAGAACTCAAAGAGTAAAACCCTTTGTGCATATACTCCTCAAATTTTTGAGCAAAGCATTCTCCAGTTTTATCCTGTAGTATCTCTGCCGCCTTGTTTGCTATGTCTTTTATTCTCTGCTCTGGGGTTTCACCTTCTAGTAGGTACCCCCTTTGTAAAAATTTTCTACTGTTTTCATTTAGCCAATATATTTTTTCCATATTTAAAATAAGTCTTCTTCACCGAATGATTGAGATTTTTTTGAATAGTCAACTGGTCTGCTGTAGAAAAAATCTGTCATGTTGTTGCCCAATAGTTCTTCCTCAAACCACATAGTTTGATTCAGTTTTTCTTCGTCTATTGAGAAGACTGCACTAAACCCTATCTGCAATAAAGAAGAATTTATCCTGTTTTTAATAAATTCTTTTAGGATGTCGGCAGTGAGCCCTGGTTCATTTATTCCATTTATCATCCAATCAACTATTTTTGATTCAGCTTCAAATGCAGATTGTGCTTCTTCCAGTACTTTTTCTTCTAGCTCCTTGTCGAACAACTCTGGGTATTCTTCCTTGATTGTATTTATTATTTTTGTTCCAACTAGTGCATGTATGTTTTCCTCATTACGGGTATACTTGACTTGCTGGTCAGTGTCTTTGAGGACGTTCTTAAATCTAGCAAACCAGTTAATTACGTAGAACTGGGAGAACAGTGATACGTTTTCAACAAACAAGGTAAACAAGATAAGAGCATAAAGATACTGTTTCTTAGAGTCTTTATAGAATCTGTGAGTATATTTCTTAAGATACTTGACTCTACCTTGTATCCATTCGAGCTTCAGGTTTTCAGCAAATATTTCCTCCAATCCTAGCACAGAGATCAATCGTTCATATGCACTATTATGGATGACCTCTACGTTCGCCATAACGAATCCCAGATCCTGAAGAGCTGGATGAGGTAGGTTGTCTCCAAGCTTTGCCCAGAATGTTTTTACTGCAACCTCTATCTGCCCGATTGCAGATAAAGTTCTAATTATAATTTCCTTCTCTTGATCACTTAAATTAACTTTAAAGTTATGTAAGTCAGACTTGAAGTTGAACTCCTTGTCTGTCCAGAAGCCGTTATGCATGGCTTCTATAAATTTCTCTGTCCATGGGTATAAGTTAGGTTTCCTAACTACTTGCTCATCAAATATTTTTAATTTATTCATATACTTATATTGTCTAGTGACCAACCATTATATAACCAAAAATTGATTACTACAATTCAACAAAAAACTTTTTACGGCATGTATCCGTAGTCAATTTTAAGTTCTTTTTCTTGTGCTGCTGCTTGCGCTAGCTCATCGCACTTTTCGTTTTCTGCATGACCATTGTGGCCTTTTATCCAATTAAATTTAATGTCATTAAACTTTTTTATAATTGAATTGAACTGAATCCATAGATCATTGTTTTTAACTCCATCAAAATTTCTAGATTCCCATTTCTCTATCCATTTTTTGTTTATTGTATCAGTGACATACTTACTATCAGAATAAACTAATACGTCGTGCTGCTGTGGATTATTTATTTTAGATAATCCACTTATAACAGCCATCAACTCCATTCTATTATTCGTCGTTCGTTCGTATCCTTCTGATAGCTCCCTGTAGTGCTCTCCGCAGATAAGAATAGCTCCATACCCGCCTGGGCCTGGGTTTCCCTTGCAGGCACCATCGGTAAATAATTGAATTACCATTTTATACTATGCGTGTTTTACTGTAGCTGGTTTGTATTGTCTTGTTTTAAAGTAATTTTCCCCGTAATTTACAAACAGTTCTTCACCAGCTTTAATATTTTTAATTGCAACGAAATCTAAAAAATTAAAAGGATTGGAAACAATCCATTTACAATTTTGATTTGGGGGGTCTTGGTGATTATAGAAGGATCCAAATCCCATCATTATTCTTACTACTGGTCCGTGCACAGAGCACTCTTTACATGAACAAGTGTCAGGTAAAATATAATCCCTTATGACTTGGTCATGTTGATATCTGCGTCTGTCGGCTAGTGGTAACGTTTTAACTCTTTCTATTATTTCTCCTTCTTCTATGTCTCTATTTGTAAAAACTCCATTGCCTATGTTTTCTATGGTTGACGTTTTAATTTCTAGGCCAACTGGACACGGAAATCTAAAACTAGGGAAATCTGGTTGAGTAAAGAATGGTTTATATATTTCTTCCTTTATGTATGAGAAATCCAGGTTGTTGTTGGGGTCTTGGCCTGGCACAAACAGTGTTTTTTTTTCTTCTTCCATTGTGTTATTTGTATTGAGTTGTTTTGAATTTGTGTTGTTGTCTAGGGGTTGGTGAATATACAAGTAGATAAAAAAAAGGAAAGAAATTTTTGGGATTTTCCTTTACTAATTTATATCGATCCACGATAGTACCACACACATTGATCTACCTGGATAGATGGCAGAGTGGTCTATTGCATCGGTCTTGAAAACCGAAGGGCTGAAAGGCTCCGTGGGTTCGAATCCTACTCTATCCGTTTTTAAATAAAAAACCCGCCCCAGTAACGGGGCGGGATCTTTGTTTGATGTATTTTTAGTAATGATCTATGATATCCTGCATATAAATTTCAAGTTCTTCTACTGAAGAAAAGTCTCTTGAATCAATATCTTCAAGTACTTCGTCGTCTAAGTTAGCCAACAAGAAACACAATGCGTATTTTATTATACTGTGTTCTACTTCTTGTATGTACAATTCATCCTGCTCTTCTAATTGTTGTTTTGTGTATTTGCTCATTGTAATTAAATTCGGTTTCTGCGTTACCGAAAAACGCTTCTTTTAGGTTTGAGTTGTCCCTATTCAGCGTCGGGAGCCTATAAGATATTAGCTGAAATTGTATATTAATTTAATAAATCATTCACACAATCAACAGCTTTTTGGGAGTGTCCCCCAATATGCCAGTCGTATTCACCTGTTGGAACTCTATTGACTTTCCAACAGTATATAGTCGCAATGATTCCGTCCTCGAATTCCAATATCCATTCGCATTTTACTTTTCCGTCTCCACTGTTTGGATATATAGGTTCTCCGAGTTTGTTCACTAAATCACTAAAGGTTGTTTTTATTTTACCCTGCAAGCATGTTGCGTTAGCCTTTAGTGATGATGCTCCTTTAAAAGACATATGTTTTTATTCTTGTGACGTTATAAAAAGTACAACTTCTTCTGCGTCTTTTTTAATTTGAGCTATTTCTTGTCTTTGTGCAATAGACATAAACATGCAAGTTATTGAAAACATTGCAATTGCTATGTTCATGCACAAATATGATTCAATTTTTTCTCTCATATTATTCTGATTCTTCTCCTATTATAAGGCAAAAACGATTCTCTTCTAGAGTATCCGGTTCTAGTGATGTTGCGGTGGTTGACACCGGAATATACTCATCATTGCTTATATCATGTATTGTTACCAATTGGTTGATTTTTTCATCATCCAATAGCATGAGTTGTTCAAGTAGTTGTTTGTATGTCATATTTCTAATTCTTTTTTTGTCAAGATTGTGATTTGAGTGTGGTCAAGGTCTCCATTTGCATATAGAAACATTGAGGAACCTACAACTTCTACTTCTTGATTACGCCACTCTTCAAATCTGGCACTATAACCCTCTCCTTCATAATCCCATGATAGATACATGAACTCGTTTGTATCGTCTTCTTTCAAGTCTGACAATGATGGATATACCAGAACATTGTCGTCAATGATGATTGCACTTGCATCTTCAAGAATTTGATATGCTTCTTTAAGTGTGATTGTTTTCATTTTTATCTATTCTTTAAATAATTTTTATACAACTCTGTAAGAGTAGAAATTAACAGCAAACATTCATGGTCTGTTGCCTCTTCTCCGTCAATGTTCTTTGTTTGGTAAATACCTTCTAATACAATTCCGGAAACACCTCCATTAAATTCCCAGTTTTTTAATTCTTCTTCGTCGTAGAATACTTCAAGGTATTTTTGGCTCCAGTTTCTTAATTTCATTTAGATTTAATTTTTTTAATTGTGCCCTCCATTTGAATCTCTAAATAGTCAGCATCCTCATCAGCACCCTTGTTACGAAGAGTGTCTATTGCCTGTGACAATATCCCAATGAGTTCAATTACTTCTACTTGAGTTTTTGGTTTTTTCATTTGAATTTAAACTGCGTTCTCCCTGTTGAATTATCTACTATCTCCCAAGAGGCATATCCTTTTTTGATTGCTTCGTTTTTCATTGGGTCGATCACAATTGTCTGAACACCTACTATAGTTACAAGGCACCCAAGGATGAATGCCATCATTGGTGCAAAAAAATCCATTAGGTCAAATTTCATAATACCTCCTCGCACTCCATAACTGAAATGGAGTAAACCCTTCCGCTTTCGGTTTCAATATATATAGTGCCAGGAGTTGGCTCGACGCTTACTACTTCTTCTCCAATTTCCGAAAGGATATGTTGTCCAATGTCTTTTGCTTGATCTACTTTTATTTTCATTTTTATAATGTTTTATTTTAACGAAGAGCTTTTCTCAATGCATCAATACTCCCAGAATCAATACATGTTACTGACACAACACCTTGTTCTGATTCTTGAATAATAGTAATACAATCTTCTAATGTATCTCTTACAATAGCAGTTTGTGAATCTTCGTTTACGGCGACATTTACTTGGCAGTTTTCTGCCTCTAAAATAAATTCAATTAATGTTTCGTGGAATGTCCATTTTTTTATTTTCATTTTGTTTTACTTCTATGGTTGGGTCATTTCGTATGGCTGGTACTCGAGTTCGGTTTCGGACTCATCAATATTAAAATTTTCTCCTGTGTCTGAATGTTCATATTCACATTCGTCTCCAGCAATAAATTCTTGGGATTGGCATTTCCCCGTTTCAGTATCATATACTTGCACTACATATCCTTGTGTAATTTTGTTGATTATCATTTTGTTTTAAATTACTTAAATATTTAATGTATCATTTTGCTGTTTTTAAAATCAGCATTATTCAAAGTGTTTACAATTAGAAATTGAAAGATTGATTCATGCGTTTCATACAACTTGAAATGAGCTTTATCAACTGTTTCAGCTTCTACTTCAACCTCGTTAAAGTGTGTAATGCCTAAAGCATTCTTTTGTCTTCCTATAAATTTACAATTATATCTATTCATCTTCCTCTTCCCATGGTTCATAACCAAGAGATTCCTTTAAGTATTCTGGCGCATCTGATATTGGAGAATAAGTCTCGTCTAGTGTAGTCTCAGGACCCGCTGTGTATCGTCCACAAAAGTCGCATCCTTCTTCGATGTATTCCAGGACGAATGTCTTTCCTGTCTTCTTTGCCAGCTCCTTTATTATTCCTTCTGGTGGGCTCCATGCTGTCACAAAACACATTCCTGCGTCATTGAAGGTACAGTCGTATGAATTCCACTTTGTACCCCACTGATTAACACAAAAATCGTACCAAGTTTCAAATCCATGTTTTTTTTGAATTTGCTTTGTACTTCTTTTGTAGTTGTTTGTCTTTTGTACCAGGGGCGGATTCAATTCTCAAATCACTTGGAATTGGAATAATTTTCTCGAAGTCTAAAAATGCTTCTCCAGTATGGTCGATGGATTTGAATTGTTCTATAATGGAGTTGAAATCTCCGTCTTCGCAATATAGTTGATTTGTACAATGATTTGGCATGTTTTATTCTTTTCTATCTAGGTAGGTGTCTATTGAATCTCGTAATTCAAATAGGTGATTGTGAGATGTATCAAGGTTGTATGCAATGTAACTAAGTATTGATTCATCCTCCAAGGCAATTAGTGCTGCCTCAAGTATGGTAATTATTTCATCTTCTAGTTCGGGTGGTAGGTTCATTTAGTGTATTTTACTCTTAGCGTAATGCTAAAAGTGTTATTTTAGTGTTTGAGCGTTTGCCTCTTTAATGCTTCGTATGCTTTTTGCATTTCTCGTGTAGCTGTATCTGCTTTAGGTGTATCAAGAAGTTTCCAGAACGCCTTATCAATTATTTCTTGTTGTTCTTGGTCTGAGGGCTCCCCATTTCCAACTCTGTGGGCATAACTCCAATTGTCAGCATTTTCAACCAACTCTCTAATTCCATCATTATTGCAGGATACTATGAACGAATTAATCTTATGTAAGAAAGATTCATACATTTCTACCTTTTCTTTTTCAGTTGGTGTTTTAGTCGTCATTTGTTTTCTAGCTGTTCGATTGTTAAAATATTAATTTTAATGTTATCGTATTCACTTTCTGACTCAGAATCGTACAAGAACATATTCTTTCCTGAGATAGCAACCTCGTTATTGTCCTCCTCGCTAAACGACAGAGTAACATATCCGCCATTATTATCTGCCCACCCTAAGTATAAGAACTTATTTCCTGGTACACCCTGGAGTTCATCCACTATCGGGCGAACAAGTATGTCGTTATTAACAAAAACGGCACTCGCCTTTTTTAGTAAAGCGTGTGCCTCTTCAAGTGTTATCACTTTCATTTTATTATTGGTTGTGCTCTTATCTTTTTATTAGTTGTGCTACTATTTTTTGTTAATTGTATCATTTCAACTATTTACAATTTGATTATTTTTAAACATTAATCCAGCAGGTGTGTAACGTTTTTATCAAACTCTCTTTCGTTTTCTTCTTTGATAGCCTCCACTTCTTGTTCGTATTCTTCTAGTTTGTCTTCTATTTCTTGAATCATTTCGTCCATATGATCTTTAGATTCTTCAAGTACTGTTAGAACTTGATCTATCAACTCATAAATTGAACTGTATTCACAGGAATCACATGTCCAACAAAGCTGATTAGAAATTTCATCTAGCGTCTCTGATGCTTCATTTAGGTGCTTTAATTTATGTTTAGCTTTCTCAACTACTGATACTTGCTTTTCGCCAATTTGATATGTTGCCATAGTTTTTTATTTTGTTTTTTATTGTGGTGTTTCTAGTAATTCTTCCAATTTTTCTCCAAACTCTTGATCTAAGAATGGAAAGTTATCCATTAAATCTTCTATAGATGATAAGTGACTTTTCCAATCATGCACAAATGGATTTAGCTGCCTATGTGCCTGAATTGAACCCAGTAAATCGGCGCATGCGCACCTAATCGCTAATTGTTGAGCTGCATTCATATTTTGCTTTGTAATAATCTGCTTCTGTTCTGGCCTTATCCAGCTTTGAAATAATGCAGTCGTAATGACTGATTGTCATTGTAACTGTCTCTCCGTTGGATCTATCTATTAATGCTTCGTCGCGTTCACGCCTTGCCTTGTCTCGTTCACGCTCCAATATTTCTGCAAATCCTGCAGGAACCCAATGTTTGTCTCCATCGATTCCCCGAATGCGTGTCTTGAACGCCTTCGTTTCTGGTGTATCAGTCATTTTTCTATCTCTTTCATAAAATACTGCTTCCAGCATTCGTTTGTTTCATTTGTAAATTTATCGCATATTTCACTACAAGGATCAGAATGGGGTTCGATGTCAAAGCATTCATATGGGCAACTACCTGTAAATTGCGCCAAGTACTTTGACATTTTATCTAATGCTGTTATTGCTTCGTCACGCTCGTGCTTTGTTTTGTCGTGGGATTCACGCTCTAAGCAAAGAGGAGTTTGAATTGTTTTGTTAGGTACACGACATGAAAGCCGCACTATCTTAGTTCCACAACACCGATGAGGCGTTCCGCAATGTGGGCAGTTAGCGTCACTCATTTCGCGCCCTCCTTGAGTTTTTTAAAAACAGACCACGCTTCATTGATTTCATCTTCAGTTTTCCATAAACGCGATTCAATTTCGTCTGGCGCACCAATTATTTCTGCCAATTTTTCAGCGCATTTTCGCCATTCGTCGCGCTCTCGCAACAAGTTGTTGAGTTCTTCTGTAATATCTTGTAAATCTCCAACATCGCCTAGGTTATTTGGCTTGTTGATCCATTTGTCCTTGAACTGATCATTAACTAATTTGTATTCAATCATTTCGCTACCTCCTTGAGTTGGTCGAGTTCGGCGCGGAGTTGGTTTTCTCTTTGGATGCTGTCTAGCCCTAACTTGGTATTGTTCAACGCCCTCTCCGCAATGTCGCTGAGCTTGGCGTTTTGTTCCCTCGCCCCGTCGCGCTCAGCAACAGCTTTATCCCTTTCAGAAACTGCTTTAGTTGCGCCAATTTTTTCAGCGATACTGCGGTATTCTTCCAGTTCTGTCCGTGCCTCGTCGCGCTCGCGTTCAAGTCTTTGTGCTAAAATGCGTAAGTCTCCTGCCCAATAAGTGTATGGGGGGCTTGTGTATTTATCCCAAGCCGCATCTGTCTCTGGCGTGGGTATATCACTCATTTCGCGCCCTCCTCATCAAACGTAGGTTTAAAAAACTCCGCATAACTTTTTTGCATGAAGTAACTTTTTGATTTAATTAAGTTCTGAATCATTTCAATAATCGAATAATTATGAACTCCATTTCCAACAGCCTCTCCGCTTTCGGATAACGTTTTGCGAATGTTATTAATTTCCTCCCGCGCCTCGTCGCGCTCCTGCTCCAGCATAGCCAGTTCATCGGTTGTGCGGAGTTCCAATCCGGACAATTTGTCCGCAATTCTGGCCGCATCTTTTATCGCCTCATCTCGCTCTTTGCAAAGTTTATTAACCTCCAGCATATTTTCTACCGCAAGCGTGTCGTATTTTTCTTGAATCTCGTCGCGCTCGCGCTCCAATTTGCGGGCAAAATTTGCTGTTACGACTTGCAGCGGAATCGGGTTTGTTTTAAGAAGTCCCTCATGTTGCGCAGCATCCGTCTCTGGTGTGTCGCTCATTTTGCATCCTCCAATATATTTGCGTATTTGTTTTGCCAGTTATTTATTCGGTCTGTTCCAGCAATCTCATCCATCGCCAGCCAGCCTTCGCGCAACGCCTCCCTCGCCTCGTCGCGCTCGCGCTCAAGTTTGCGCGTGAAGTTTCGCCACTGGTGACCTGTTGGAGAATAATCCTGAGATGCAATAAAAGCATCTGTCTCTGGTGTATCACTCATTTTTTTTGTTATCCTTTAAAATATCGAAGGTAGCATTTGAATGAATCATAATTTGGTCGCTCCTGAAGTGGCGGACGTGTCCGCCCTGTTCAAGTGCAACTGTCCAAATGTCATTTTCAAATGTACCTCCATTAGTAACGTAAATTGCATATGCCGATCCAAGTGGTGTAATAACTGGAATCGGGTTTCGAAACTCTATCATTTTGTCGCTTCTAGTGCTATAGAATGAGCCCTATCTTGACCAATGTGAGATGTATTTCTACCGTCAGTTTGTTCAACTATTTCAAGCAAAGCGTTTTTTGCCTCGGCAAGTTCGTTGCATAATTTATTAATATCTAACGTGCTCTCTACTGCAAGTGTGTCATATTTTTCTGTGATCTCATCGCTATGTCTTCCTAGTATTTGTATTGCGTCTTTTGCTTCACTAAGCTCACGCTTTAGTTTTTGATTTTCTAACACTAATTCAGTAATTGTTTCTTGCTGTGCCATTTTTATATCCATTTTGTTATTTATTTAATTTTTCCAATGTTGTTCTAGCAATGCTGCCCATCGCCAACCAGTCATTATATGTATCCGCACCATCTATAAATATCTCTTCAATTTTCATTAAAGCATCTAATATCTGGTCTCGCTCTATTTTGATTAGCTCTGCCACATCAAATAATTTGTCGTACTCAATATATTTTTTATTTAGTTCATGGTTTGCCTCGTCGCGCTCGCGTTCAAGTCTTTGTGCTAAAATGCGTAAGTCTCCTGCCCAATAAGTGTATGGGGGGCTTGTGTATTTATCCCAAGCCGCATCTGTCTCTGGTGTAGGTCTATTGTTCATATGAGAATTTTTAAGCCTAATGCAAGTATCCATGTGACTGCGGCTCCTGTTAGTAATCCTAACGCAAAAAATAATCGGTTCATGTTATTCATTTCGTGTTTCTTTGTTTGTTTTGTTTAATTGATAATTTGTATTTCATCAAAATAATAATCTGCGCTAATAATCTCTCTTTGTTTTTCTGGAGTTACCTTTCGAAGCATCCAATCTTTCTTATCGATATTTTGCTGAATATGTCTCTCCATTTCTCTTTTCACGGATTCTTCTGTGGCACAAACTAACACAAGTTGTGGTTCAGAATAATCTATCATTCTCCAAAGTAAGTATACTCTATTCATAATTTGTTTTTTTGCTCTCATCCACAAACTCTACGCGAAACAACTTCTTTTCTTTGTTAATGTAGTAGAAATTTTGTGTCTCTCCATTCCAAAAGAAATGATTGGGATTTTCTTGTGCCCTACTTAAGTGCTCAGTTTTTCCTCTCAGAAACCTAATCGTCAAACGATTTGTGGCTAAATCAGAAAACCCTGAAGCAGGTGTAAAGATATTTGCCTCGCCATCAAAACCCACTTCTTTAGCTGTCATTGTGCTTCCTCCCATTTACCGAGTGTTTTCAGAAAAGCCTCTGCGCGTTGGGCAGCGCTGGCCTGTAGAACAAACGCCCAGTCAGGGGCGGATTCGGGAAGACGTCCTAAATCACTGCAAATGCAGAGGTTGTC
>Ga0214921_10003096_pt1 | contig 26031 bp, 25 predicted proteins | sample LL1505_MetaG_FD_177992 | JGI IMG/M metagenome (GOLD analysis project Ga0214921, IMG submission 177992) | Freshwater microbial communities from Lake Lanier, Atlanta, Georgia, United States - LL-1505 | ecosystem: Environmental > Aquatic > Freshwater > Lake | place: USA: Georgia | collected... | reverse complement strand
AATTGCATACGCATGCCCTCAATCAATAACCTGTCCTCGGTAAACGCTCAACAGAATCTGGTTGAAGCTCAAAATGCCCTGACCGAGACTGTTCGACAACTGTCATCGGGCAAACGAATAAATAGTGCGCAGGACGATGCCGCCACCCTGGCAATTACTCAAAATATGGTGGGACAGATTCTAGCGATTAACCGCTCGGTCATGAATCTCAATAATGCAACCAACTTACTTCAAGTTGCAGATACTGGACTTGGCTCCTTGCAGGATTTATACCTTCGAATTAACCAACTGGCTATTGCTGGACGAAACGACTCTCTTAATACTAGCCAACAATTAGCCATTGTTAAGGAACTCTCAGAAATCAATACTGAAATTAATCGGGTCATTAAAGACACTCGATTAAATGGCAATGCGCTCTTTGCTAATTTCGGAATTCTGAATTCCGAATCCGGTTTAAAAGTAAATCGTACCAATGTCGGCACATTGGATGACACCTATGCCTCGCTGATCGATGTATCCGGTGCAAGACCGGGAATTTATAAGTTCTCAAATTCAGGTGCAAACCTTACTTTAACGAAGACGGATTACAACGATAACGTGCTGGGGTCTCAAACGCTGACTGTACAAACGCCGGTTGGTTCAAAAAATACTAATGTTTCACAAGGGCTCTACTACAGTGACTTTGGTGTTTATATTCAACTAACCAGCAGAACAAAACCAAGTAACGTCAATGACTTAACCGATAGCGGCGAAGAAATTGCTCAAAAATTAAGTAATATTTTCAAACCCATCATTGTCGATGAGGCGATTAAATATGAATTTGGCGCGGGCACGAATAACAGCTCTCTTATTTCATTTCGCCCCATCAATCTTCGTACTGAGGCAAAACCGGATCTTGAAATTGATCCAGCGACTCAAAATAAGAATGGGGTCAGTAATACTAATCCGTCCATCATGCAAGTTTTGCCCTCGCCGACTACGGCTCAGGGCTCCTATAGCATTACGACGAGCCAGTCTGCTGCTGCGACTGAATTTGAGTTAGTTGGTTTTTCTGGAACCGGATCTGCGGGAGGTTTATCCAACGCAAATAGTGTTGGCATCAATGCAGGTTTTACATTAACTGTCGGTAACCGCACCTACAATGCTGCAAGCGGGGCGGGTTTAAGTGGCTCAAATGGTCAGCTAGTATCAATTAATGAGTTTACAAACTGGATCAATAGTTTGAATGACCAAAATATTTCTGCTCGCCTATATCAACGATCAACAGGCGATTACTCGGTAAAAATTAATGGTGGAGCGATGGGGGCCGCCAATGCCGTATCGTTTAGCAATCTAAATCTCGCAGTCGCCATTGATCAGGTGCCAGGTACCAAGGTGTATGGCAACGTTAGCCTCGCAGCGGATGGAAAATTAACTACCACTTTGCAAAATTATTTAAGTGGCGCTACCGATCCATCAAACGGAAATCCTGTATCAAGCCCTGTTTCATTTAGCGGCTTTGAGGGCAATGATAGCCAATATCTCTCTCTCAGCGGTGGGGTCTATTCCTTACAAAATAGCAACGTGAGCTCGACTGGCAACGGCATCGTTATTAATACAGAACTCTCACCCACCCCTGCCTATAACAATATCTACCCCTATTCGGTTAGCTACGATCCAACATTTGATCCTACAAGCCCTAAATACGGGGGATCAACCAGAAATCAACCTCCCGCTCCGCTAGCGAGCTGGTACAGCACCCACTGGGATAAGAGTTATACCTATGCGTACAGCATTGAATATGATCAGACCCTAAATCGCACAAGCCAATATTTGGCTGATGGCGTTACCCTAAATCCCTACTTCGGATTAATTAATCGTGGAACTCGAGATCAGCCAGCTAATGCATCCTATGCTCGGGTAACGTCGACCTACGAATATGGCTCTGCCAATTGGGATACTAACTTTACCTCCAACACTTACTTACTCAACTCGGTCGTAGGCATTGATCCTGCTCGGGATGCAAAGTTGAGCATTTCGTTTAATGGTGGAGCCGCTCGTCCAATCACAAGTAATATAAATGTCTTCACAGATGAGACTACGGGTCTACAAATTAATTTGACGCCCGGTCGTCAGCCTTGGGATGGCTCGGCATCGGCTACGATTGTGGTTGGTGACCCCCAAGCACCTCTCGCACGAAACAATTCAAATTTGGTGGCAGTCGATCGAAAGATCATTGAATTACGAAGTTTTACTTCGAGTAAGACTCGTTCAGAATGGCAAAGCGCATTTGATTATCTTCAAGACCAAGCCACTAAGGCACTTGATTATTTATCCCATGAGCGCAGTGTTATAGGCGCCCAAATGAATCGGGTTGACTTCATCAACTCCAACCTACGTTCTCAAAGTACGAATACCGAGAAATCCAAATCGGATTTAATCGATACGGATGTTGCAGCCGAATCGGCTCGCTTCATTCAAAAACAAGCTCACCTCGAGGTTTCGACTCGAATGATCAAAGAAGCGAATTCATTAACAAACCCCATTCAGGTCTTAATGAAGCTTTGGGACGACATTAAGTCCAAATAATCACTATTTCGCTCTATCTTGGGTGGCTAGAGGTGATGAGCGATTTATTTATTGGCCTCTAGACTGAGGACTTCCTAACCTAGGAAGGCTTTTTCCTAGGAATTTCCCTAGGAAAATCGCTATCTTATCGGCAAATATTGCCTAAATTGTTTACATTTTTTCCTCATGTGGGTATATTTAGGGCAAATTTTGCATTTAATGGCATATTTAGTATTTTTTTGTCTCTAGAGGGGTCTTCCTTGCGTCATTTAAACGTGAATACCGGTAACTAATGAATATCTTAGGTATAGAAACAGCCAAACTACCTAGTCCATCTGCCCAGGGCGCTATACCCATCCTCGTTTTACTGGTGTTGATCATGATGCTGGTGCCATTGCCAGCCGTAATTCTGGATGTGCTCTTTACCTTCAACATCGCCCTATCAATCATCGTTTTATTTACCGCCATCAACATCAAATCCTTTAAGGATTTTGTGGCGTTTCCCACGGTTTTACTGCTGACCACCCTCTTGCGACTTTCTCTCAACGTCGCTTCCACCCGAGTGGTACTTGCCGAGGGGTATCAAGGCACCGATGCAGCCGGTAAGGTAATTGAAGCGTTTGGGGTGTTCTTAATTAGCGGTAACTTTGCCGTTGGTATCGTGATCTTTATTGTGATCACCATCATTAACTTTGTGGTGATCACCAAAGGTTCGGGACGGGTGGCTGAGGTCTCGGCCCGCTTTGCCTTGGACTCCATGCCCGGCAAGCAAATGGCGATCGATGCGGATTTGAATGCCGGCATCATTCAGCAAAATGAGGCGAAGGCGCGCCGTGCCGAGGTAGCGCAAGAGGCCGACTTTTATGGCTCGATGGATGGTGCGTCCAAATTTGTGCGCGGCGATGCGATTGCCGGCATCATGATTTTGGTGATTAACTTGGTGGGCGGTTTACTCGTTGGCGTGCTCCAACACGACATGTCCTTTAGTAAAGCACTCGCCACCTATGGCGCGCTGACCATCGGTGATGGTCTTGTGGCGCAAATCCCAGCGCTCATCATCTCCACCGCTGCGGGTATTTTGGTGACCCGCGTTGCCACCGAAGATGATTTCTCGGGCCAGGTCTCCAAGCAGTTTCAAGCTAATAGCAATGCGCTCGCGGTGGTGGCTGGTGTTTTTGGGGTCTTGGGTGTGATTCCTGGGATGCCCCACTTTATCTTTATTACCTTTGCCCTTTTGTTTGGGGGCTTATCGTATCTTGCGCATCAGCGAACGATTAAACGCGAGGAGGCCGCGGCGATCGCGGCGCGCACGGCGCCTATTCGCGAGGAATTGGAGTGGAAAGATGTGCCCATCGTTGAGCCTCTGTGTTTGGAGTTGGCCTATCGCTTAATACCGCTTGTTGATCGGGGCGATGAGAGCGATCTGATTAAACGCATTAAAGCGATTCGGCGCAAGTTCGTGACCGAGGTCGGGTTCTTAATTCCGTCGGTGCACATTCGGGATAACTTGCAACTGCCGGCTGAGAACTATCGGGTCTTACTCTACGGGGCGGAGATTGGTCGTGGCCAATGTTTACCCGATCGGCTCTTGGCGATTCAGCCAACCGGTGCCGAAGTGATCAGTGGGATTGCCGTCAAAGACCCAACCTTTGGGATGCCTGCGGTCTGGATTGAGCGCTCCCAACGCGATGATGCGATTACCAAGGGATGCACCGTGGTCGAACCTGCGGTGGTCCTAGCAACGCACTTGGATCATTTGATCCGTCAACACGCGAGCGAATTACTCGGTCGCCAAGAGACCCAAGATCTCTTGGATCACTTTAAGTTGAGCTACCCCAAGCTAGTTGAAGATGTCATTCCGAAGGTGGTGAGCGTTGCCACCTTGCAGCGCATTTTGCAAATGCTCCTCGATGAGAACGTCCCCATTAAAGATTTGCGCACCATCATCGAGGTCGCAAGTGAGCACCCTGATCGGTTGGCCAACCCCATCGACGTGATGCCCTTCATTCGCTATGCCCTGCGCCGCACCATCGTGCAAGAGACTTTGGGTGAAGGTCCCAACTACCAGGTCTTGGGGATTCAGCCAGAATTTGAGCGCCTCATTGAGCAATCGATTGGCGCTGGCGCTGTAGCGCCCGATGGTGTGATTGAGCCCTCCTTGGCACGCCTTTTTGGCGAAGAAGTAATTAAGGGTGTGCAGGAAATGGAAGCCAATAATTTACCCCCAGTCATTGTCAGTGGCACGCGCACCCGCATGACTTTTGCCAAGATTGCCAAGCGGGTTTGCCCGCAAGCCATTGTCCTAGCATTGGGCGAACTCCCCCCCAGCGCGAATCTGAGCTTTTACCGAGTAATATGTAGTCAGGCAGGCCAAACCAACTAAAATCCCTGTATAACGGAGTACATATGGGTCCCCAAAAATTCACCGCCTCAAACACTGCAGAAGCCTTAAAAAAGGTTCGCCTCGAGATGGGTGCCGATGCCATGATTTTGTCCACGAGCGATACCGTCAATGGCGTTGAAATTGTGGCCATCACCCCCCAAGATTTGGCCAAGCTCTCCTCCGGGGGTGGTTTTGGATCAGGCGGTCGCTCCCGCGATCTCGACCCCGAAGTGGAGATTGCCCCAAGCTTTGCCCAACCCGCTAAATTGAGTGCGGCTCGCAATATCCCCAAGCCCAGCACTTTTGCCACAGCCGATCCCAGTAATAATGCGGGCTTCAAACGTGTTGAGTTCCCCAGAGTTTCCTCGTCTCCAGCCAACATGAGCTCGGGGGATAGTTTTAAGCCCGCTTTTTTTGAGTCCTCGCAGCGCATCCCTGCCAGTGAGGCTAAATTTGTAGGTGAGGGTTCGGAGGAAACATCAGTTACCCCCAAATCACTCAATGGCAGCCATCGCAATGGTGCTGCTGAAGTCAGTCCGAACCCAAAAACCATTGCTGAGCTTGCCAACTCACCGCGCGTTGAAAAACTCCTCTCTGAGATTGGCGAGGTGAAGAACTTACTGCAATCGCGTGTGGCTGGTAATTTTTGGGGTAATTTGCAGCAAGAGAAGGCCCACCTCACTGAGGTCATCAAGCATTTACTCAATACCGGCTTCTCCCCCCAATTGTGCGCAGACATTACCCGGCAACTTCCAGAGACCTCGGATCTTCCCACCCTCTTACAGCATGTGCGCGATCAGATCAAAGGCATGATCAAAACCGTTGATGCCTTTGCGACCTTTGATAAAGGCGGGGTATTTGCATTTATTGGACCCACTGGGGTGGGTAAAACCACCACGGTGGCTAAGATTGCGGCGCGTTGCGTATTGCGCTATGGACGCAATCAAGTCACCCTATTAACGACGGATACTTATCGAATCGGCGCCCAAGAGCAATTAAAGGTATTTGCCAAGATCTTGGGACTTACCGTGACTTCTTTGCGTGACGGCGAAGACCTCTCAACCAAACTCAAAGAGCTCTCAGGGCGCAAGATTGTTTTACTCGATACTGCCGGCGTTAGTCAGCGCGACACCCTCATGCTTGAGCAATCGAAGACCTTGCAAGATGGCTCCCAAAATGCATCGCGGATCTTGGTGATGAGCTCGACGACCGATTTAAGAACGCAAGAAGAAGTGATCAAGCTGCATAACCAAGCAGCCCAAAAGAACGGGGCCGGCAAGATTGATGCGGCAGTGATTACCAAGATTGATGAAGCAGCCCACGTTGCACCTGTGGTCGATAGCATTATTCGGCACGACATGCCGCTCTTATTTATCTCCAATGGTCAGCGCGTTCCCGAAGATTTAAGCTTGCCTGATCTGGATTACTTAAGCCATCGCGCCGTTCAAGCGCGGGCATTCTCTGAGGATCTGTCCTACAGCGATGACCAAATCCCAGCCATCTTCTCCAATAACTTGGGTGATTGGATCAAAACCTCCTAATGACTGAAAGCGTTACACAATCAGGCGTTGATCAAGCCGAGGGCCTGCGCTCCATCTTTGGCGCTGAATCCAGTTGTGTGGTTTGCTTGGCCAGCGCCCTTGATGTCGATACGACGATTCATTTGGGGCATGGCACAGCGCACGCCCTGAAAAATGGGGGTCATAAGACTTTGCTGCTTGATGAGTTTGGCTTATCCGAGCGACGCACTATGGCTGGTTTTTTATACCCCACTCGCTACGATCTGGCCCAAGCCTTGAGTAACGCGGTTCATCTCTTAAAAGTAGTTCGTAATGTTGAGGATCACTTTTGGTATGCCACGGCAGCGAAAATTCGAGCGCTGCACGCCCGTCGGCAAATTAAGCCACCCACTTTAGATGAGCGACTTTTGCATGCGGGCTTAAGCATCGATTACATCTTGGTACCCACCACCGATCCGAATGCCACCATCTTGTCCTACTATGGTCATCAAATTAAACGCTTTGTAGTGAGCTCGCCCGATCACGACTCGTTGAGTCGAGCCTTAGCCATGGTGCGTGAGATGTGCGTGTTTCAGACCGATGAAAGTTATCCGGTATTAATCATTGGCGGCGCCTCCGAGGAAGAGGGGCAAGCCGCCTTTCAAAAATTAGCCGAGGCTTCGCAAACGGTCTTGCATCAAGCGCTGCACTTTGCCGGTTGGATTCGAGCGTTTATGTCAAGTCGCATTGTGGTGGATCCCGAAGATAACGAAATCAGTGTTCCGGTCGCTGGCCCCGTGAGTGAATTCGTTCTGCCTGTGGAGTTTTTCAAAACGATTTCTGCAAAAATAACGGCCTAGGTTCATTTCTGCCGTATGATTGGCTTACCGTTTTTATTACCGTATTGGCATGCCCCCACGCACCCCCACTGCCTATCAGGCGCTTGACCTCAATGAGGCCATCACCACCCATTTACCGCTGGTAAAACGCATTGCCTATCAGATTGCGTCGCGCTTACCCCCGAATGTTGAAATCGATGATTTGGTGCAAGAAGGCTTAACGGGGTTACTCGATGCACTTAAGCGTTACGAACCGCAACCAAATCTGAACTTTGAAGTCTATGCACGCACCCGGATTCGGGGGGCGATTTACGATGCTTGTCGACGTAATGACATCCTGCCGCGCAACCAACGTGATGATCTTGTCCGACTTGAAAAAACCACGCGTTCTCTTGAACAAACCCTCGGTCGCCATCCGACTGAAATCGAAGTAGCCGATGCCTGTGAAATGAGCCTTGATCAATACCATGAGGTGATGGGGACGATGGTCAATCTCATGCCCTTGGATGATCTTTCCGAAGAAATGCTCCCTGCTGATCTGGGTTCCGATCCGCTTCAAGCAGCATCGATGCGGCAGTTTGCCGATCGCATTGCATCGATTCTTGAGGGCCTTCCGGAAAATGAACGGTTAGTGATGGCACTGCATTACCAGGAAGACCTATCCTATCGCGAGATTGCCCAGGTCATGAACCTAACCGCTGGGCGCATTAGCCAAATCCATACCCAAGGAATGATTCGGATTCGGGCGAAGTTGAAAATTCGCTAAGGTCTTCGCTTACCTTACGCCTTACGCCTTAGGCCTTTCGAGACAACACCCCACCCACTGCACCAGGCACCTCGCCGTCACTGCCATACGTCGCTCCTGGCGCTTGTTGAGCGATGAAGGATTGCATGGCCGCGCTGCGTTGCATGGCTAGACGAATCAAATCACCATTAATTTGGTGATCGACCGATGCTTGATCGAGTAATTGATGCAAGATTTGTTTTTGCTCTTCGGGGTATTGATTGATATCGGCTTTGAGTTTCTCGGGTCCCTCGGGATAGCCATTGATTAACTCCAATGCAACCCGAGTTTGCTCAAGGGCATCGGGTAATGCATCCATATTGTTGGTTTCCAGTGTTTGGCGCAGGCGGGCAACGGCGGCGGCAATTTGTTCTAAAAGCGACTGGAGTTCAGCAAAGGTCATAGCGATGAAGGAATCAATGAAGTTGGCGATAGCATACGCTAAGCCATGAATGGCTTCAAGTTTTGCTTGGGCTTTGGAAAATTACTTGGCGCGGACTTTGCTACCGAGGGCAGCAATGGTATCGCCTAAGATACCGTTGGCAATCTTTTGGTAGTCGATCTCAAATTCGCCGGCATCGATCTTGGCGCGGATTTTATCCAAGAGTACTTTATCGGTCGCCTTGTCGGTTTTGAGCTCTTCCTTAATCTCAGCCAGTTTGGCTGTGAGACTAATATCGAGGCTGACTGCGGGGCCCTTGAGTGCCTCGGCCTTCGCATTGGGATTTTGGATACCAGGGGGCGATTTTTGAGCAACATCCACCCGGCCTGGCTCTTTGCCCGACGGAATGAGTGGTGTACTGTCGTTGATCTTCATCGTTTTCCCTTATAAGTCCCTACTTTAACGGTCTAGGGTCATTTCCACAACCCCGGGCCGTATCACCTTACCCTGCAATACCTGGCCATCGTTTAACCGAACCCGCACCATCTCGTTCATCATGCCTTGCGTTTGGGCGGTTCCGGTCCCGGTAACCTGGAAATCCCGACCTTTTAGCAAAATGGTGACCGGATCCCCTACTTTGATTACGGCAGTTTCTCGTAAATCGTTTAGCCCAATTGGCATCCCCATCTGGATAGGACGGGTCAAGACCCGGTCGTCCGCCTCCCTAGGGCTTCGTAGAACATCATCGGGCACCCCGGTGAGATCACCGTTGGTGATGCGCATGTCCGAGGCCGATAAGCGACTGCCGGCCTGTAAATAGCGGGTGGAGACCACATAATCCCCGTACACCCGGATCATCACCGGGATATTGAATAACCAGGCGGCTTTTAGGCAACGGGCCTGCACCACGCTGCGCCCCCAAAGACGCATATTGGGGGCTGATAAGACCTCAATCGTTCCTCCGAGGCAGGCTGGGAGCACCATGGAGGGCTCCAAAAAGTCCACTTCGGTCCGAAAACCAGCCACCGTCGGGCTTTTTTGGATAAAGCGCCGAATGTTGTTTTGCACCTCGAGAGGAATGCCTGGAACTTGCTGGGCAAGATTGGTGGGGGGGTTGGATTGGGATTGGGATTGCGCCTTAGCCGCTTGGGTTCCAAAAAGGGCAAGCCCGAGGCAAAGCAATAGCGCGCGCAGACGATTCATCGTGTGAAGCGATCAATCGCTACCCAATAATGGGCTTGGCTATCGCCATCGAGCGCAATCCCGCCCAGCCATGCTGGCTTTGAAATGGAACTGGGGATCTCGAGATGGATGTTCATGGTCTGCATCCCAATAAACTCGTGGGCATAAAGCTCGTACAGTTGATTACCCACTCGCAGCTTTAGCTGAATCTTGGGTTCCTCAATCGAGCCGAGTTGATCCCAAACCGTTTTCTCGGACTCGAGGATGCGATCCGAGGAAAGGTATTGAACGGCGGGAATCGCATAGAGCTCGTGATGGCGGACCATGTTCACAATCGGCATCCGAATCAAGCTTGAAGGACAACTCATCCGAATCCCTTGCTCCATGACCTCAATACTGCCCGCAATTGAGGCAAGCAAACCGCCAATCGCAACCACCTGATCTTCGGTGGGGACGATGGCATCCAGATCCACAAAGATCATGGAACCCTGCTCCACAGCAAAAATACTCGGGCATGGGGGCAAGATACTTAAGCAGGTCACAAGCGTTTGGGCAATATCGGGATCGGCATAGACCTCATCAATCAAAAGCTCATCGCTCAATCCCTCAAACCGTTTTTTGAGGGATTGCTGCCCAACCCGCACGATGTCATCTTGCTGGTCAGACAATAAATGATCGCTTTCGCTGCGGCTCCAACCCTTGGCCTTTTGCGCAATCATCCGAACGGCTTGCAAACGATTTAGGGCGGCGCGACGATTAAAGCTGTATTGGCTATTTTGATCAATAAAGTTCGTAGCGATTGATTTATCAAGCGAACTCATATCGTTGATCTCCGTGGCGGCTACTGGGATAGTCAATGCAGTGTCAAGGGTATCGATTCCATCACGTGCACTGGTCATCGGATTTAAAAAGGGTTTAAAAATGGCATCGAGGTCTTGAATAGTTTGATCCAGACGCTTATTAATGATGTCACTTTGGGTTGGGTAGTCAATGATCGGATCAACCACACTGCTTTGCGAAATTGCGCGGTGTTTAAATGAATCCACCGCAGCGTGCGCATGGCTTAGGCTTGCATGCACCTCCGAGAGTGAATGGGCAATGCTTTGTTTGTTAAAACGCAGCAACTGCTTCCAGAACTCCTTTTTTTGACTCTCCAGGTGCGTGAGGTCCGGAGCGTGAGTGTTCTCGCCATTCTCATCGGCCAAAACGGAGACGCTCTCGGTTTCAGCTCGCACAATCTCGACAAGATCGTGCACGAGCAGCACGAGCTCTTTACTACTTTTACTCTCGGCCTCATTTTGGGCATTACTCGGGCGATGGTCTTTGAGTTGCTGACTAAGCTCGGTTGCAAAGTTAGAAAGCTCAACCATCCGCGCGCCATCTAGGGCATTGGCTAAATCAACGCAATGCATGATGAGGCTATCAAAATTACCCAGTTCTTGCGATTGCGCAATCACCAAGCCTTCTAAGGCTCGATCAATGTCAACCAGAAACAGTGGGCGCTCTTCAGCCATGGTGATCAACCCACTTCTTCAGTGACGATACCGCTTCGCCCAATTGCTCCAGCTCGGCTTTCCATTCATCAAACGCAACGATTACCCGGTTTGCATCCTGCTCAAAGATTTGCAAGGAACCCGAACTTGAAATCGCAGCCTGTGATTTGCGCATCCGTAAATCCAGCTCGTCATACAACTGCTTGACCAAGCCCTCAGACTGGGTGACGGTCGACTCCACTTCCTCAATTAAGCCATTCAATTTTTCGGTTTCGGCGGCCAGTTGTTTGCCAGAATGGTTATCCAAAATCGCGAGGTATAGACGAATGCCTTGTTGCTTGAGTGCATCAAAGGCTTCTTGGATTTGCTCGGGTACTGCAATCACCTCAATGGCTGATGAATCATTTTCAAGCTCTGGTGGATGCCCGACTTCGCCAGCTTGCCGACTCAGCATCGTGATCGATTGGCGCAGTTTAATTCCGAGTTCATTAACCGCATGAAATTGTTCACTAAGGCGATCCAATTCCTTATGGAGGTCATCCTTAAACGCAATCTGCTGCTTCGTGGAAATACGCTCGGCTTTCCGGTCCGATTGATTTTTGGTCCACCGTTGCGCAATCGATGATTTTGGAGTGCGATCTGTATACACCAGGGTCTTGCTTAAACGACTCACTACGGCAGCGCTAATGAGTGCCAAGAGGGATGACAGTACGCTTATGAGGAGCAAAATCGATGGCAAGTTACCGTAGTTGTCCTCGAGCGCCGTGGGTTGCAGGCCACTCTTTTGGGCGGCTAACCGAATACTGCGTGGATCTGCAGTGGCAGTACGAATCGCAATCAATTGCTTATTGAACTCTTGCAAGGCGCGCAGTGTAGGCTGAGCCTTGGTCTGCCACAAACTTGCCCTTAATTTGGTCGTCAGTTCAATGACCTTGGGATTTGGTTTGGCACCAGGCGCTGGCTTTTGCACGCTGGCATCTAACAAATTGCGCTGATCAATGGTCTCGGCAAAACTTTTATTCAGTTCGGTGAGGCTAGCGATGTCGGTGACGTTAATCTGCCACGCTTTACTGGCTTTGATAAAGGCATCGGCACTCACAGCCATCTTATAGAGCGGCGAATCCTCAGGGGTTTTTGTAAGGTCGAGGATGCCAGCAGGAGCCATAAACGGCGCTAAGGCTTGGGCCAGCACTTTAATGTTGTTGAGCTCAAGCTCTTGATTGGTGAGCGTGGTCACTGCGGTATCGACGATCGCGGCAACCGCGATCACATCGCTCGCATTTTTAAGAACCGGAATGGCTTGAGGATCGGGTACCGTGACCACCGGCTCTTTAACCGATGGCTTAACCGACTCATCCAGCGCAGAAAAAATGGAGTGGGCTAAACCATCGAGTGCGCCAAAAAATGAGCTTGGTTTTGATTCAACGGGAGCCTCTGAGTCTTTGGCAGCCTCTTTCGGCTTAGTCACAATCTGCACTTGATCCAAAAACTGTTTAAGGTCTTTGTTGGATTTCTTAAGGCTGGCAAACCAAGCGGTTTCAAACGGATGGGGTCGATTGATTTGATCGGCAAGGTCCTTCAATACAAATGGCAATTTCACTGCAATCGCTTGTTCTGCAGAGATTGCGTTGGCATAACGGTCTTCATTAACCCAATGGCGCTCTGCAAGAAAAGCAGCCATCCCCGTGAGGACCGACAAAATTAACAGGACATAGCTAAGAACGGACCATGAGCCCGAAGCTTTGGGGGCAACAAAGACCGCGTCCTTTACACCCTCATCGAGATTGGGTTTGTCCTGGGTATTGGCATTTTCCATTTCACTATCCACGCATTTAATTTGTCAGTACTTTGACAACAGAGTAATCGAAGCCACCATGGTGCACCGAGTTGCCTGACTCGCTCGCGCCCCCATGAAATGGTCCAGTAATTTTGCGCACCCTAAAGGCAGGCCCCATTCGGCCGCGATCTTTTAACACAATCACCCAACTGGGATCTTCGCAGGCTCGTCCCCAATCCTGAAGATTGATTGAACTTTGCATGGGTTTTAAGAGGGCATGATGGGGCTTAAGGTAAACGGGCTCCCCCTCATGCACCACGATGCCATCCAAGCGTAGGGCATCAGCTGACTGCGGAGTCTGCTTACAAATGAACGTGGCATAAATCTGACGTGCAGAGATCGCACAATGCTGACCATTGATCTCGATGCCAAGCCAATACTCTATAAGAGGGCTATTCATGCTGAACTTTTATGCCTAAACGAGCGGTTATATAAGAACGATAACAGAGCAATCCCAAAGAACAATAAGGCAGCTACCAGACCGCTAATGGCATCCCCAAAGCTGCCCAAAATCTCAATCACCTTGTTTTCCAGCAAGCGGCGCTGACTGAAATAATCCTCCAGACTTTCTGACCAGCGTTTATGCTGCCATGCAATCAAATCGCTTGATTTAATCCGAATGGGCTTGGCGTTATTGAGATCAACCATTTCCGTACCTAAATTGTTGAGCTGACGTGCCATCTGCATCAAATTGTTGGCGGCATCGGCGCGCCAATCGGCGGGGATGGTGCTCATAAAATCATTTTTATATTGCTCAGCCAGTCGCTTGGCATCTTGCTCGGTAATGTAGAAAACATCCTCTGGGAGGGCAAACTTAATTCCTGTGTTGTTGCCATGAAAAATAATTCCCTTGGGGCTGCGCAAAATAATGTTTAACTCCCGCTTATCCCGCAACACTCGCAAAGAGAGTTCAGGGCTTGGCTTATCGCTAAGCGCGAGATAAAACCCCATCACGGATTCCAGCTTGGTGCCGCCCACGGTCAAAATCGTGTCGCCCACCTTGATCCCCGATTGCTCGGCCGGTGATCCGGTCTCGATCGCAGCAACCACGGGCTTAATGATCTGCAAGCTGGGCTTCGATAACTTATTTTCGTACTCCGAGAAAAACTCAAAGGTTCTCTGAATCGCAGCGTCCAGTGCAAGTGGCTGATCGGCAGGAGGATTAACGGCCTTTGGGGGTTCGGGGGGAGCCTTCGCCGGATCGATCGGAGACTTCGCTGCCTCGGTATTTGCTTTTTGGGCAGGATTAGCAGCCGGGCGTTTGGTCGCCTTTTTCATCAACATGTCATAGCGCTGCGGGCCAACAAAATCAGCAAAGCGGGGTTGCTTCACGGTTAAGGCATTAAATTGCATCGAGGCATCGGTTAGATCGCTAGCAGCACTGAATAAAACGCCCAGCGCAATGGCTAAGAGAAGGCTGGCAAAGCCCAAGAACCAACCATGCACTGTTTTTTTCACTTCGGTGGACATACGTCGTGACTAGTCTTTATTGTTTTTTACGAATCGCTTGATTCAAAATAAATCGGCTTTTTAAGGTCTCAACCTCACGATGCTCTGCCAAGAGTTGAACTTCCGTTTTACGCTTATCCATTAAGAGTCGGCAACTCGCAATGTCATCAATCCAGTCGCCTGAACGCATTTCAATGACGGCTTTCTCCAAAATCTCTCGACCTGTAGATTCATTAGCCTTGACCCGCGCAACTAATAATTTCACATCCTCGGGATCTCGCAAGATTAGTTCAACAAAATACGTTCTTGCAAATCGATAGTTGATTGCACTCAGAGAGTACTGATGGTCTTGAAGCGTAAAGCGAATCAAAATACCGTCTTCAGCAACTATTGGCTCGACCGATAAATCAGTAATACCCGCCTGTCGATGCCATTCCAAATCCGTTTCTTGCGCCTCGGGTGATTTTTTAGGAAAAGCGCGGGTTTCGTAATAAATTTGATAGAGGGTCTCTGGAAACCGCTTCTCAATGGCTAAATTTTTTAAGACCTCGGCGGTGGAAGTGATGCGAAGACGCTCGGCCATCAAATCCAACTTCATATTGCTTATTTTTTGATTAATTACATCCTCTAGTTGATGGGTCTTTTGTAGACTACCCACCAACAAGGGTTCGAGTTTGACCTTTTCACTCTCCTCAGGCGAAACCGGTTTTTCTTCCTCTTCTTTTTTCTTCGTCAGTAAATCCCGCAAGAATACGATCGCGACAATGCAAAACAGGGTGGCACAAACCACCACAATCCATTTTCCAAGGGTCATATTCTGAAAGAATGCCAACATAGCGCTACCAAAACCTTTAGTTTAACGAATGCCCAATACCTGTTCAATGCTCCATAGCCCTATTCTAGACTGCGCCCATGAAAATCAATGCGAGTCCTTATAGGGTGGAGTTAAAGGCTTTTATAAGGTCCTTGGAAATATTCGCAACCCAATTCGGCTAATGCCAATTGAGTGGCAGCATCATGAATGGAATTTTGTGCAATGGGGATTTGGCCCATGGTCTTAGCCAAGGTAACAATACCCTCAATCTGCGATCGGGCGCGTGCGTCATCACAAATCCGATCGCATAAATGTACAGAGAGCTTAACTAAGGAAAAAAATGGTTCGCACTGACTGCCAAAACGCGATTGGGGGCGCCCATAATGATCCAAGCACAGCATAATCTCAGCCTCACTCATCGCCCGATAAAAATGATCCAACACCATCGGGCTTGACTGCAAAAATGATTCGTCCATTTCGAGGCAAATCGTTTGAGCGGGAAGCGCATGATTCACGACATACGCTTGGAGCATTTGGGTAAACGATTGAATCAGTGCCATATCCTGCATAATCAAACGCTGCGGTACATCAATGGCTAAACGAAATGGCGTATGACCCGAAACGAACGATGCTGCATGGTGCAATCGTAAGCGCTCTAAGTAATGAAACCATTGCGCCAAATCCATGCACGCTGCAGGCAATCGAATTTCTGCACCAACACAACTCTGATGACTATCAATCTGCATCGCTGCCGCGAACGAAGTAGCCTGTGCACTAATGACCTCGGGCGGCAGCGCATCGGCCATCCGCAGCGCATTTCCACCGCTGCGCTTGGCTTCACGAAGTGCATCATCAGCACTCTTGATCAGTCCCTCAAAGGTGGATTGCGTGTCGATTAGACAACATCCAATACTGATTGTGATTGAATAGAGTCTCCCATCAATCCGATAGGGCTCTTGCATGCGCGCTAAGAGTCGCTCACAGATGGCTTGACCTTGCATCGAAGCATCCGCAGCGGATAGATCAGACAGAATGACGATGAACTCATCACCACCAAAACGGCATACCAAGTCATGGGCCCTAAGAAGCGATGCGAGCCGTTGAGATAATGCACTTAAGAGAGAGTCGCCAAATGCATAACTAATTTGATTGGCTTGTTTAAAGCGATCGATGTCGACAAAACAAAATAGCGCGGTTCCATCGAGTTTTTGCAGTAAGTTGGGAAGCGATTCCTCGACGTAGCGTCGATTGGGTAATTGACTTAAGGGGTCAACATAAACCAAGCACTCAATTTCATGTTGACTTAGCGATTGAAGCTGGAATTGACGAACCTCAATCATCGCCAATCAACCGCTTAGTCGTACCACGATGCGTTTAGGTACCAACGATTTAATTTCGAAGCAACGCGTGCATTCTCAATCGCACTGCGCGTACTTTCCATTTCCTTTAAAACCCGAGTGTTCGGTTCGTACAATTCGCAACCTACCCGAATGCGATCTAGCTGAGCACCTGGGCGATTATTCTTAATTTGTAAATCGATTGGGCCAGAGCGCGACTTTAGGCGCTCAAAATAGCAGTCATGCCAATAGCGCCCAATATCCACTTGGGTGGCATCTAAACGAATATCGAGCAGCATACCCCCAGAACTGATATCAATCACTTTGGTCAGTAACTCCTGGCCGGCGCCAAGGCTTAGAACAAAGTTAAAGTCCTCATCCGGTGGACCCAATGTACGAAACTGTTTCCGACGCTGAATCAGAATTAATTCATTGGGTATAGCTGCAATTAGCTCGCCTTTTTCATTGGCTTTGACTATTTGGGCTTTGAATTGCATCTTGCCGTTGGGACCGCATATCACGGCCATTGGCTCGCTACCGATGAATTCAGCGACGCTGCCGCCATGAAGCTTAAACATGAGGCCTTGGGCCGGATCAACCCGCAAGAGCTCCATGGGTACCCCCAGATCGGTAGCGCTTGGATAAAAACCGCCATAGGGCTGACGCTCACCCTCCCGCTCAATGGTTTTTGCGATAAAGCGTGGATCGATCTTCCAATTTGGATCGATGACAGCCGGGGTTTCGGGGGGGTAAATATTAAATTTCATAACCCATTAGTTTAAACAAGCCTGTTAGGAACCGCACACAATGCCTTTAATAATCTCCATTGCCGACCCCTCGGGGACCCCGCGCTCTTTGAGATCAAAACCGGAGTCGGTCTGCAACAGAGGCTTGCCCAGCGCATTAGGCTCTCCATAACGAATCATTGCCAAAGTAGAGAACCGATTCTTGCGGCAATCAAATAGCACATTGCGACGCGTTGATAAAACGGTCAGCGGGGGTTGATTAGGGTCTGGGTAAAAGTTCGTTAATACCCAAACCTTTTTCCAATCGGGCGGTAAGTTTTTAACCGAGCTTTTATAGATGTAAATACTATGGGTCTTGGTATCTAGGATTGGTTTTAGATCTGCCATCAGTGGTTGAGCCTGTGCAGCTCCAGCCCAAAGCCATACCAAAGCAAGTAACCAATAAATTCCTTGATTGGATATCATTGAAAATGATTGCAGCGCGGTAGTATGGTTTTTGGTTAACATAGAGCAGTAATGATCAACATCCCTAGGCAAACCCCATATCCTTGATGGGCTTACGAATCTAGGCACTTAGTGTAGAGGAATTATAAGTACATCCTTATGAAGCCCGAACATTTTTCTAGGCACGAACAGTACCTAAAAACCGCTAAACAGATTGAATTGGCTCACCGTTCCTATCTGGAGGCAATGCGCGCCATCGAGGATGAAAAAGACGATGCGACGATCTATGCCCATATTAAAAAAGCCAATGCGGCAATCGAATCGGCTTTCCCTGAGAAATTTAATCCCCCTGCCAGACCACCCAGCATTAAGGCTAACGAAGAAAAAAAGAGCAGGAATCTACTTCTCATCCTAGGGGTTGCATTTGCGGTTTTAGGTGTTTTGCTGCTTTTAACGCTCTTTGGCCCGACGGGCGATATGACTAAAAACTGGAATCCCGAAGACGTCCAGAAAAACTCCGTTTACCCGCGCTCTCAATAAAACTAATCCAGCTTGGGCAAAGTATCGATTAAGCGTTTGGCGCCGCCTCAGGGTTTTCTGTGCTTGGTGGCAATGCTGCCTCCTCGCTAGCAACCTCAGCTGCCGCTGGAGCCGCTGGAGCCGCTTTACCATTTGAATGCAGTGGTGGAGCCTCTGAGCAGTTTTTAATCCAATACCGGGCCGCTACAACGCTTGTCGTATAAAACTTAATCTTGCTCTCCCGCATTACGGTATAGAAGCGCTGGCTACTGATGCGAGATTCTCGGATGAGATGTGACGACATGGCAATTTACCTTAATTAATCCTGGTAATTTTATATAACGGCAAAAAGCATGTCACCCATTAACCGATTCCCGGCATCAATAATTTAAAGATATGAATCAAAGAGTTACCAACCTATGGATGAATTAATTTTGCATTCATAAAGTTAGTATCCATTTACATTGCTGACCTGAAGGCCCCTTCTGATACCTATTTGGGCTGACTAGTGCACATGCCAATTGATTATCGGGTGAATAATTTTGTAGAATCAAGGCATTAGCAATTTGCCCTCAAAAAAAAGGAAAAGAAAAAATGGCTGAAAACATCAAACCCGGCTCCCTATTCGTTGGTGAAGGTGTGGTCATTAAAGGTAATTTTGATGTGCCCGATATGGCTGCCATTGCCGGGTTGGTCGAGGGTGAGCTAACAACAAAGCAGGTCATGGTCGACTCGTCTGGGGTGATCAACGGCAAAGTAAATGCAGAAACCGTCGAGGTTCGAGGCGAAATTACGCAGGGCCTTTCAGTGACCGACCATTTAACGGTTTACGCTACCGGCAAAATTACCGGCACCATTGAGTATTCGCAAATCAGCGTAGAAAAAGGTGCGCATCTCACTGGCGATCTAAAAGTCATTAGTAAGCCGAGTTATTAAGTCGCACGTGGGGCTCATCCCCCAACGCATTTACCCTGAAGCGCAAGCCATGCCTTTCGGGCTTGGCCCTTAATTTGGTTACGCCTTTGCTTTCTTCTAGAATAAATCCATGAAGATTGCACTCAAAACTCAATTTAGCCAGCATCTTGCGCTAACCCCGCAATTGCAGCGCTCTATTGAGCTTTTGCAAATCTCATCAGCCGAATTGGAAGAGGAGCTTGCCAAAGCGGCTGAAGAAAATCCCCTCTTGGAATATGCACCGCCAGATCAGCACAAAGAAGATGGGGATTTATCGGGCAAAGCCGAAGTCATGCAAGCCAATTGGACATCAAGCACCCCAAGCTCGCGTGACGATGATGAGGATTGGGATACACGCCATGAGCAACAGGCGCAGACCACTTCCCTTCTGAACTATCTTGAGGAACAAATACAGTCATTGCGCCTCGATCCCGCAAAAAAAGGATTTATCTTTTATCTTGCAGGCTGCCTGGATGATCGCGGTTATTTATTGGAATCATTAGACGATTTAGCCATCGAGATCCATCAATCCTTGCAGTTGACTCCTGCGGCAGCTTTGTCGCAATTGCAAGAGGGCTTAACCCAACTGCAGCAGCTCGACCCCGCCGGCGTCGGCGCTCGCTCGCTAAGCGAGTGCCTGAGCTTACAAATACAACGACGAATGACCACTGATCTGGAGCATAAAAATTGCCTAGAACTCGCATTTTTACTTGCCCAGAATCACCTCACCAAAATTGCACAAAAAGATTGGGGGAAACTGCGGCAACTCTTTAAACAATCCGAGTCAGCCATTCTTGAAGCGGTTGCCATTATTAAATCCCTGCAACATAACCCCGGCCTGCGCTTTGATACCAATGTAGAGCAGTGGGTGACACCTGACGTGGTGGTAAAGCTAAACACCAAAGGGAAGTGGGTGGTTCATTCGAATCAAGCATTCAAACCCCGCCTGACGTTAAACCAAGAATACAGTCGAATTCTGAAAGAAAATAATTCCAAGAAGAGTAATTCTGCGTTACACCAAAAAATGTTGGAGGCGCGGTGGTTAATCAAAAATATTGAACAGCGCGAAGAAACGATTCTTAAGGTTGCTCAAGCGATCGTTGAGCGCCAACAAAATTTTTTCCATCAAGGCAATATTGCGATGAAACCCATGGTTCTGCGTGAAATTGCCAGCGCAATTGAAATGCATGAGTCGACCATATCGCGTGTTACCAACAACAAATACTTAGCCTGTCCAGCAGGAATCTTTGAATTTAAATATTTCTTTAGTGCTCAATTGAGTTCAGATAAGGGTGGATCGGTCTCGGCCACCGCAGTGCAATCGTTAATTAAGCAAATCATCACGGCCGAAGCCCCTAAAAAGCCAATCTCCGATAATCAAATCACCAATTTACTGGCTTCCCAAGGTTTTACCGTGGCCCGCCGTACGGTCGCCAAGTACCGTGAGCAACTACGTATTCCTCCAGCCCACCTTCGTAAAAACTAGATTGCGCTATAAGCCTTTAGAATAAGCTTACCCTCATGACTCGCTGAGCTATTCCACCACTTGCTATGCCAAAACTTCCGCCATTAAAACTCACCCGAAAATCGCTGATTGCGATTGGCGCAGTTTTATTGGTATTGATTGCCGTCGGTGGATTTTTAGCTTATCAAGAGAATGAGCATCAAAAGAAATTAGCCGAGATTGAAGAAAATAAATTAGAAAATAAAATTATTAAGGCGAGGAAATACCGAGAAAAGAATCCATATGATAACCATTATGTGAAAGTCTCAAGTCATTTTTATAACCGTATTCAAGTCAACGTAAAAGACGGAAAATATCGCAGTTATGCAACGGCAGAACTGGTATTAAAAGTTCAAAATAGTTCTGTCAAAAGTGCGCTAAAAGATATTCTTCCTTTAATTGAGCACAAAGCAAACACGATCCTCGGTTCAATTCCAGCCGACGAGCTTCGCACAACCGCAGGACGCAACAAGATCGCACAGCAATTGTTACTGTTTTCAAACGATCTACTTGATCCTCAGCTCACCGCGATTTATCTCAAACAAAATAATGCAGACTCAACAAAACTAAATCCAGATGAGACTGCAGAAGATTTTCCACTTGAGATCACGGTCGAAGATCTTCCAGTGCAAGCGGTTTTATTTGAAGCATTTATGATTAATCGTTAATCAGTCCTTCAATAAATACTTACTCCAAGACTTCCCATTGACCAGCCAATTTCTTATGATAAGGCTCGTGATAGCGCAGTAAGGCAATCTCATCGGCAATAATCCCAGTATTCAGAATTCGACCACAGACCGACGCTAAAGATTGACGGTTCCATGTTTTGTCAGGTCTCTCGAGCCAAGCATTAATTCCTTTTTCAACCTTAATGAAATGATCCATTGCACCGATCATCAAGGTAATGTCTGCAGCGTAGCTTAGCAATATCCGTGCCCGGGTTGATTGCTCTAGCAAGGGAACCTCAATCACTATGTAGGGAAGCGCAAATGCCAAGGCCCGATGTTTGCGGACATTACGAAAGTAGACTTGCTTTGTAATCGCCCAAGCATCACTTGAATTAATTAATGAGTTCTGAAAAATCCATTTTTTTGACCAAAAGAACATGCATTGCGATTGCTCAAGTTCCTTGATGATAGATTTTGTCATGACTTTTTGCATGGATTTCCGATCAGACATCAATTAAAAGCTCGCTTTTTGTTATTCATTTTATAAACAGTATTTGCTATTATTACTCAGGATTTCAACAAACTTTAGCTTAATCATCCTGGAGTAATCGGTATGGAATTTATAAAACTATTAAAAGCAGGTTCCATCATTAGCGGCATTAATTGGTCGATCTACTTAATCCATGAGTGGGTTCATTTCGCAATGAATAACCCTCCGGAAGTGGTTACTGAAGGTAATCCTGTATTTTTGGGCCTCATCGCCCAATCCCTAGCGAGCCTTAGTCTCATTGGCTTTGGCATCCTCTACAAATCGAGAACCAATAGCAATGCCGATGGTTCAAAAACCATCCCCAAACCACGCTTAACTGCCCCGCCCACCAACTTTAGTAAGCCCACTGAACTACCAGTCACTGAAATAGCCAAACCTCAAAACACTGTTTCGCAGACTACGCCGCCCGTAACCCCTCGCATCGAGCCTGGGTTTGCAAGCCCGAAGCCAGTGATTAAACCTGCAGCCATGAGCCCCACCCCCAAAGCAGCCAAGCCTCTAAGAGTGGAGAGCCAAAAATCCGATCATCGCTTACTCATTTTGTTGCTATTGATTGTGGGCATGATTGCCTCTGCCATTTATTTCATCAAACAAAAACCGGCTGATGAGCCCGAGGCGATTGTAAAAACTCCAACTGCTGAAGAAAAACCAAGTGACCCCCAACCTCTGGCCCAGCCTCAACCGGCTTCTAAACCAAATCTGGTTGCCAGCGAACCAATTAATAAACGCTGGATTGGGAAATGGTTAGACACAAATAATCAAATCACGATCTCAGGTGAGGCTCTTGTCATCACGAATTTAGAGACCAAGACGGATATTTCCTTTAAATGGTTAGGTACCGAGCCTAGCGAAAACCCTCAAGAACCTATTTTCTACTACGCCAAAACGATCAATAAGTCCGAATTAGTGAATGCATACGAAAAGTATGTGGGTAGCGTTGCTAGTCCAAATGAAGAACAACGAAATCAATTTGAGCAAGTAAAAAAGATGGTAGAAGGCCTAAGTGAAGGCTCATACCGCATGATTCGCTTAAAAATGAGCTGGAGCTCTAGCGTTTATCGTTCCTTTATTTTTGATCAAAATAATGTATATCGATTGGATTTTGATCCTCAAGAACGTTTAACGGCGATTGTTCGTTATCGCAAGGTTAACGAGTGATTGATTAACTTAGGCTCGGGAACTCAATTTCGAATGCTGCACCTTGATTGAAATTCCGGTCAAAACTAATCTTTCCCCCATTACGCGTCACGATGTATTGGCAAAGCCATAAACCCAAGCCCATCCCTTCGTGTTTTGTGGTTGCAAATAGATCAAAGAGACTATCTTGCCGATCGATTGGCACGCCGCAGCCATTATCTTCAATTCGAATGACGGATTTTTCCTCATGCCGTTTAGCAATCAGATGAATCCGTTTAGGCTCATTGCTTGAGCGCTCTAAGGCCTGTGCTGAATTATTCAATAAATTCAAAAACAGTTGCTCAGCCTCACCAAAACTCACTGGAATTTGCAAGCCAGGCTCGATATTAATCTCCATTTCGATTCGCCGACGTATAAATTCCGACTTCGATAACAGTAATACAGAATCAATCGCTTCCTGAACCGCTACGAAAGTAGGAACTGCTGAATATTTTTCAGTAAAAATTAATTTTAAGATCTTAATAATTTGAGCAGCGCGCATATTATCGCGCCCAATCTCTTTGGCAATCTGTTTGACTTGCTCACGATCAATTTGTGGTTCCTGAATCTTTTTTTGCAAATATTCACTATTAATCTGAATGGCTCCAAGAGGTTGATTGATTTCATGTGCAATCGAGGCAGACAGGGCGCCGGTTGTAGTTGTTTTATTGGCTTTTAAAAGCGAGATAACGAGTGTTTCGCGCTCTTGCAATAACCTCTTAACCTCTTCTTTCTCAGTAACTGTGAACCGATTTTCAAGAGCTAATTTTTCAGACCAATAGCCCCAAATCGCGATGAACGATAGTGTGTTCATCAAAATTTGACCATAAGTAAAAAAGATGAGTAATTGCGGTAATTGCTCCATGGTATTAATTGGATGGTTCGAACCCAATAAAACAATAAGTCGTGGGACCAAGAAGAGTGCCTCACCAATCGCTGCATATTGAAAATAGCGCAATTGCTGCAAGCCCAAATCTCGATTGACCATACGAGCTTCTCGGATCTGCCAGGTAAGAATAATTGCATAAGTCGAGACCACAAATATCGTACGCGCCTCAAATGTCCAATTCTGTCTAAGGTATTCAAAGAAAAGTCCATAACAAAGAATTGAAAGTCCTAAGGCTAACTTTAAGGACTTGCTCACTGAATGATTAAATGAGTAAAAGAATAGACCTTGAGAAATTGCTGCTGCATAAAACAGAGTATTGGCCGGCGTAAATATGGGTGGGACTTTTTGAATATCATCGGTATTTAAAAGTCCAATCGCAAAAAATGTGAGCCCAGTTACACTCGTGATAAGAGCCAATATCCAATAGGGATTTGGTTTTGGTTTTGATTCGCCTTTGAGATAATGCAGGATGCCAAGCAGTAGTCCAAACTGAATGGCTGCAAAGATAAAGAAATTTAATGCTAGTAAAACTTTCATATTCGCATCGTACTTGAATTGCCTACTTAATCCACAAATGGCCAAATCAGCTAAATTTTGCCTCCTTGTATATGGAGCGCTCAGCGTGCTCAGTAGCCATGCACTCGCAATTGATCTACAGCCCAACGATATCGTGGCTCCGACCCCTGACCGAACAGCGATTTCAATCTCTTATGTCAATGCTCAAAATACCACTTTGTATGTCAATAATGTGCCTACCGGCGCATCACCCAATCTAGAATCCAACCTTGGGATCGTTCGCCTTGGTCATACCTATACCATTGGCTCATTACCTGCGGTAAGTTATGTGCAAGTGGGTGGAGGCACTTTATCTCCGGATGGATCCTTGTCAGCCTATCCAGCGAGCCAAGGTATGACCGACACCACCATTGCAACAGCAATTTGGCCCTATGCAAACCATACGACGCGCACTTATTTTGGCGTCGCAGCCTATCTATCCCTGCCTACTGGCGAGTATTCCACGACCAAAGCCTTCAATCTTGGCAGCAATCGCTACAGCCAGGCATTGCAGCTTGGTTATCAGCGGCCCATAACTAAGAGTGTGGATGGTGCATTTGCTTTTGATACGGTTTGGTACGGAGCTAATAGCCAATGTGCGGCTGCCTGCTCCTCAGCAACAAACTTGCAGTTCACTCAGAAGCCTCTCTATAGCAGCCAAATTGGTCCCATTTACCGCATTAACCAAACTTATACCGTTGCTGCAACTTATGTCTATGTCACCGGTGGAGAAACTGCGTTTAATGGCATTGAGCGAAACAATACCGTAGTGACCCAGCGCTACTTTGTAAGCGGTGTTGCTTACACCAAAATTGGACGCTTCATGCTTCAGTATGGCAACGATATCGCAACAATGAATGGCTTTATGGAGAGTCGGCGCTTAGCGTTGAGGTACACCAAATCTTTTTAAGCAGGCCGATCTTACTTCGAATGCTGCGATCCCCAGTACTTTTGCATTTCAATAAATAAAAATGATGCAGACCAGGTAATTAGAATCAGGCCTGTTAACGCCTCGACTCCAGTGAGATATCGAAGATAACCGTCCACGACAATATCGCCATACCCCACCGTGGTAAATGTGACAAATGATAAATATGCACTATCGAGAAGTGAACCGTGCTCAGAGGCAGTACCAATAATCTTGCCTAGATTTGGAAATTTCAGCATGAGGTAATAGGCAATCGCGAATACCCAGATCTCGATGATGTGTGCGATAAAAATTACACCGACCGCAATGAGTACTTTATAACGCGCATGAATATGTTTAATCACCGACATGATCAGATTCAGTTTGTATAAAACCTCGTAGTGAATCACGATCACAAATAATGCAATCAAGCTATTAATGATCGAGGTGACGAGAAGTAGCATGGGGAACTTTTAAGTACTGGCGGAGAGGGTGGGATTCGAACCCACGGTAGGCTTGCACCTACGCCTGATTTCGAGTCAGGTACATTCGACCACTCTGCCACCTCTCCGA
>Ga0214921_10003095_pt1 | contig 26035 bp, 21 predicted proteins | sample LL1505_MetaG_FD_177992 | JGI IMG/M metagenome (GOLD analysis project Ga0214921, IMG submission 177992) | Freshwater microbial communities from Lake Lanier, Atlanta, Georgia, United States - LL-1505 | ecosystem: Environmental > Aquatic > Freshwater > Lake | place: USA: Georgia | collected... | reverse complement strand
GTTCCAACCCCTACCGATCGGTACAACCGGCCTGTGTTGACGCCCATGATTAAGGCCAGCGAAACCATTGCAGGCCTGCTCCAAAAAGGCGATGTGGTGATTTATGAATCCACGGTCTATCCCGGTGTGACCGAGGAGGAAATGGTTCCGGTGCTAGAGCGGTTATCGGGTTTGAAATTCAACCTTGACTTTTTTTGTGGGTATTCTCCGGAGCGGATTAATCCGGGTGACAAAGAGCATACGGTAACCAAGATTCTCAAGGTTACCAGCGGATCTACACCCCAGATTGCAGACTTCGTGGATGAACTCTACCGAAGCATCATCGTGGCGGGTACACACAAAGCCTCCTCCATCAAGGTCGCCGAAGCCGCCAAGGTCATCGAAAATTCCCAAAGGGATATCAACATCGCCTTTGTGAACGAGCTCTCCAAAATCTTTAACAAAATGGGTTTGGATACGCAGGAGGTCCTGGAAGCGGCGGGTACCAAATGGAATTTTCTTAAGTTCAAACCCGGTTTGGTAGGCGGTCATTGTATTGGGGTTGACCCATACTATTTAGCTCAAAAAGCTCAAGAAGTAGGCTACTACCCCGAAATTATTCTTGCCGGAAGAAGATTAAATGACAGCATGGGTGCTTACATAGCCGAAGAGGTTGTTAAGTTAATGGTGAAAAAAGAAATCGGCGTAAAAAATGCCCGCTGTTTAATCTTAGGTTTCACATTTAAAGAAAATTGTCCGGATGTTAGAAACACACGTATTGTAGATATAGTAAAAGAATTAAAAACTTACCATATCACTCCCGTTATTTTCGATCCGTGGGCAAATCCCACAGAAGCAGCAGATGAATATGGCATTGTCGTTCTGAACCAACTCCCACAAGGCACTTTTGAAGCAGCGATTCTTGCGGTGGCTCATAACGAATTTAAAAGCATTAACATACGCAGTTTAGTAAACGGTGGCGTACTTTATGATGTAAAGGGGATATTGCCCAAGGAGATTGTAGATGCGAGATTGTAATAATTTTTAACTTGTAAAGCTCATTTTTATTGCTAAAATATTATTCAAATGAAATTATATAATTTGTCAAAAATTTTAATTTTAACTAGCTTTTGTTTAACAAGTAAGTTAATAAGCGGCCAAGTTTTGTTGGGAGTTAAAGGCGGTAATTATATTGGCCTTGAAATTGGAGCACAACTATCTGGAATCAGAAAAGAGGATTTTGTTTCCAATAATATTTCACCGAGGGTAAACATTTATATTGGCAAGGAACTGAACTCTTTTTTGTCAATTCAAGGTGGATATGAAGGATTTTATTTTAATACAATAGCAAATAGAGATAGGAGATATTACAATTATTACAATTTAAAGCTACAGCATTTGTTATTTTTACCTAGGACAAATAGTAATAAAAATAGTAAAAACCTAATAGGGTTTCAAATTGGCGGAGGCTTATTTGATAACAAGTATTATAACCGGCCAAGCTTTGTTGCAGATGTTGGGTTGGTTGGTTTGATTGCTGTTCAAAATAAAACTCAGTTAATATATAGGATAAATTCAATTTTGGGCTGGGATTTATATCAAGGTGATGAAGATATTATTCATGCTTTTACATTAGGGCTTAAAAGAAGCTTATAAATTTAGATTATATCAAATGAATGTATTAATTACAGGCGGGGCTGGTTTCATAGGTTCTAATTTGGTTGAATCACTATTAAATGATTGCGATATTGAAAAAGTGCGAGTTCTAGATGATTTATCCAATGGATATTTTAAAAATATTGAAGAATTTCTTAGTAATCCTAAATATGAGTTTATTGAAGGGGATATATGTAATTATGATATTTGCCTGAAGGCAACAGAAGGAATGGATCGAATCAGTCACCAAGCAGCTTTGGGCTCTGTGCCTAGATCAATAAAAAATCCGATGCGTACCACACAGGTGAATATTTTCGGTACTGTAAACATTATGCATGCTGCTGTTGAAAACGGAGTAGACAGGATACTTTTAGCTTGTTCCTCATCAACCTATGGAGATAGCCAATCTCTCCCTAAAGTAGAAGATGTGATAGGAAGACCTTTAAGCCCATATGCAGTAACTAAAGCCTGTATTGAATCATTTGCAGATGTTTTTACAAAGACCTATAATTTGGATTATGTAGGGTTCAGATACTTTAATGTTTTTGGTCCAAGACAGAGTCCTGATAATCCATATGCGGCTGTAATTCCACTTTTTTGTCATGCCTTTTTAAAAAATGAACGACCGGTAATATTTGGTGACGGATTAACAAGTAGAGATTTTACTTTTGTTTCCAATGCAGTGCAGGCAAATATTCTGGGACTAAAATCAACTAGACCGGAAGCCTTAAATCAAATTTATAATATAGCGTGCGGTGAACAAATTTCATTGTTAGACGTGGTTAATAGGTTGAATGAAATTAATGGTTCAGAAATCCAACCTTTATTTGCAAAAGAAAGAATGGGAGATGTAAAACATTCCATAGCTGATATTTCAAAGGCCATGAATTTATTGGGGTATAAACCGGAAATTCTTTTTAATGAAGGACTAGCCAAGGCATTTAAATGGTATAATAAACATCAATAAATAAAGTGAAAATTCTTATAACCGGGACAGCCGGATTTATTGGGATGTATTTGGCAATAAGATTAAAAAATTTAGGCCATGACGTAGTTGGTTTGGATAATATAAATTCATATTACGATACTAGTCTGAAATATGATAGATTAAAAGAACAAGGGATAAGCAAGGATGATATTTATTACAATAAATTGATTACTGGAGTCATGGGTATTCATTTTATTGAATTGGACCTTCAAGATGCTAGAAATTTGCAAGCATTGTTCTCGAAGCAAAATTTTGAAATAGTAGTTAACCTTGCCGCACAGGCTGGTGTAAGGTATTCAATTACGAATCCCAAAGATTATATTGACTCCAATATTACAGGTTTCTTCAACATCCTTGAGGCTTGCCGAAATTTTCCTGTAAAACATTTAATTTATGCTTCCTCTTCCTCTGTTTACGGAAATTCATCTAAAACTCCTTTCTTGGAATCAGACATTACTGATGAGCCAATTTCTTTTTATGCAGCAACAAAGAAGAGTAATGAAGTTATGGCGCATACATACAGCAGTCTATATGGCATAAAAGCTACTGGCCTGCGTTTTTTCACTGTTTACGGACCATGGGGAAGACCCGATATGGCAATGTTTTTGTTTACTAAGGCAATTTTAAATGGGGAAATAATAAAGGTTTTTAATCATGGGAATTTACAAAGAGACTTTACTTATATAGACGATATCATTGAAGGTATTTGTGCTATTATAGAAAAAAACGAAGACAAAAAAAGACACAATATTTATAATATTGGAAACGGAAGTCCAGTAAAGTTAATTGAGTTTATTGAAGTGATTGAAAAAGCTCTTAATATCCCTGCCAAAAAAGAGAATTATCCCTTGCAAGATGGAGATGTTTTAGTAACATATGCAAGCACGCATTCTCTTCTTAGGGACTTTGACTACCAACCTACAATCACTATTGAAACAGGAGTGAAAAAGTTTGTGGAATGGTATCTAGATTATTTTGGGAAGAAGGGCAAATAAGGGGAAGACTATCCTTTCCCGAAAAATATTTTCTTCTGGTTGAATAAGAATATTTCATTTATTATTTGTTCTAATGGTTACGGGCACTTGAAACGTTGTTTGCAGGTGGTAGAAGCCTTTCCAAGGGGAGTTACAGTCAATTTTTTTTGTAAAGAACCTCAATTACTTTATGCCCGAAATGAAATTAATTTTAAAAAGGATATTAAGATAAATTATTTCTCAAAGTATTCTGAAAATGAGTTTTCATGGATAGAGGAAGAAAAGATTACTTGGGAACGATATCAAAATTGGAAGCAAACCTTGTTATGTTCTCCGGAGTTAAACACAAGCGAATTAATTATCTCAGATAATCATGTTCTCCCATTAAGCCTATTTGATAGGGTGATTTTAATGGGATCTTTTTTATGGCATGACTCCACGATTCCTTCAACTAGAGAGGCAAAGGAAATAATCGCTCATGAAAGAGGGCTACTTCATTGTAAGCCCTCCTCATTAATTTGTTTAGGAGACATGGTAATGCCCTCTTTGGCTAACCAGGTATCTCTGTTGAAACAAGGATGGTTTACCCAAAGGTCAGAGTTACCCAAAAAAAGGTCAAATGGCCTAAAAGTATTAGTAACTGGTGGTGGTACAGAATTAATTAATAAGCAATTGTTATCCTTAGTAATTTTGTTGAGTGAACAGCAAAGTCAAATAGAGTTTTTTCTTGATTCAAAACTTTTTCGATCAGGAAAAAATTTAAACAGTCAATTCAACTTATTTTCTTTTTCAGAACACGATTTTGCCTATTTAGATTTTGTGATTTGCCGACCCGGAATTGGAATTCTAACAGATTGTGTTCGCTATTCCCTTCCAGCTATAGTGTTGAATGATGGATTTAATCATGAGATAAACCACAATACGAAAAGGGTAAATGAGCTCGGAATTGGTATTGGATTGGATTTAAATGAAAGAAATGGTAGAGAGGTAGCAGAAAAAATAGGCTCAGTGATTAAAGACAAGGAGTTTAAGGAAAAATGCAGCAACCAACTTAGAAGCAGAGAAGTTAATGGGGCTATATCCGCCGCAGAAGAAATTTTAAATTTTTTATAAAATGAGCAGCATAAATAAAATTATATGTAATAAAGAGGAAACACTTTTACATACGCTTAAAATTTTTGATGAGGCTCCTGAATTTGGTTTACCGGCAGGCATTGTCATTGTGGTAGATGGGGAGGGAAAGGTTTTTGGTACCGTAACGGAAGGAGACGTTAGAAGAGGATTGCTTTCTGGTTTTTCTTTGGATTCCCCTTTATCTGAAGTAATGAACTCAAACCCAATAATGTTTGAAAGTACATATACCTTAAAAGAAATTGCAGAAAAAATTCCTGATGAACTTGAAAAAAGAAACAGAAAGAGTAGAAGGTTTTTAGGTAAAATTTTAATTGTAAACAAAGATAGAGAACCGATAAAAGTATTAGAATACCATGAGTTATGGGAGCAGAAGGTGGCTACCCATCGTCATTTAGTAGTAGTGGGATTAGGATATGTGGGCTTAACCATGGCGGTGGTTATGGCAGATGCCGGATTTCAGGTTACCGGGGTAGAGGTAAGCAAAGAAAGGTGTGAAATGCTTAAAAATGGCAATTCTTATATCCATGAAATTGGGTTACAGGAATTACTTAGGGAGCATATTCATAGAAACTTTAAAGTGGCAAACACCTTACCTGAGGATGGGGATGTGTTTATTATTTCAGTGGGTACGCCTGTGGAGCTTAGCCCGAATGGAAAAAAGCAACCCATCATGAAGTATTTAGATGAGGCATGTGCAGGCATAGGCAGCAGATTAAAACGGGGTAACTTGGTAATATTACGTTCTACGGTTCCTATTGGAACTTGCCGTAACTTTGTTAAAGCCAAACTTGAAGAGGCTTCTGGGCTTGTATGTGGAGTAGATTTTAATTTAGCGTTTGCCCCAGAGAGAACTGCGGAAGGTAAGGCCTTGAAGGAATTGCGGTCCTTGCCCCAAATCATTGGCGGATATAACTCAGATTCCTTAGAGGCAACAGCGGCAATTTTTAGAGATTTAACTCCCACCATAGTAAAGGTAGATTCTTTGGAAGCGGCTGAAATGGCTAAGTTGATCAATAACTCGTTTAGGGATTATATTTTCGCTTACTCCAATCAAATAGCCAAAATAGCTGCAAACTTTAATATTGATGTTTTTGGGGTAATTAAAGCCGCCAATGAAGGGTATGTGAGAGATCCGGTTCCTTTACCAAGCCCTGGTGTAGGTGGTCCTTGTTTAACAAAGGATCCTTACATTTTTGCTTCTGTGGCCGAAATGAAAAGTTTTGATTCCTCTATCTTTATTCATGGAAGGCGCATCAATGAGTCTATGCACGACCATGTTTTTGAAAGGGTAAATAGTCAATTAACTCAAGTAGGTAAAGACCTCTCAAGTAGCCGAATCCTTTTGGTTGGTTTGGCATTTAAAGGAAATCCTGAAACCGGAGATATTAGGAACTCAAGTGCCGTAGAAATTGGCTTACTATTTTTGCAGAAAGGAGCAAGCGTTACGGCTTATGACCCTGTAGCAGTTGTGGAAGAAATCAAGGAATATGGATTCACACCTGTTCCTCTTACCAATGCATTTGTGGGGGTTGATGCGGTATTGTTCTTAAATAATCATAAGAGTTTTGAAAAGATAGATATGTTTAAAGCAGTAAGAGAAATGAACGAAAATCCCATTGTATTTGATGGTTGGAATGCATTTAGAGCAGAGGATATAGTGGCTACCCGTGCTTCTGTTTATATGAATCTAAGCTTACTAAAATCTAGTTTATCATGAGGGTTTTAGGCATAATCCCAGCAAGAGGAGGTTCTAAAGGAGTACCAAGGAAAAATCTCAAAAAATTAAATGGAATTCCTTTAATTAAGTATACTATTGATGAGGCACTTAACTCTAATTTATCGGAGGTAGTGGTATCTACTGAGGATGAGGAAATAGCTAATTTTTCCAAATTGTGTGGTTGCCAGGCGCCTTTCGTAAGGCCATCAGACTTGGCCAGTGATACCGCAAGATCTATTGACGTGGCAATTCATGCATTAAAAGCGATGGAGGAAATTACGAATACTCGTTTTGATGCCATCATGCTATTGCAACCCACTACGCCCTTTAGAAGCAGCCAAGACATAAATGCCGCATTGGAATTAATTGAACAGGATGAAAAGGCTAGCAGCGTGATAAGTGTCGTAGATGTAAAGGCTCATCACCCTGCAAGAATGAAGTATATTGAAAATGGAGTGTTGATTGATCCGGATTTTTGCGAAAAGTATGAAAATCAAAATCGCCAAGAGCTTCAACCCATGTATATAAGGAATGGAGCGGTCTATTTAACCAAGAGGAAAACTATCTTATTAAGTTCGTTCAAAGGGTCAAAATCATTAGCTCTGATTATGCCGGAGGAAAGGTCTGTGAATATAGATACGGCATCAGATTTTGAATTGGCAGAATGGACCTTAACCCAAAAGTAAGCATGCGAATTCTGCATTTAGAATTTGACCAATATCCTGTTGAGGCACAGAGAAAATTATTGGAAGGCTTTGAGGTAGTGGCTTTACAGGTAGAAGATCAAATAAGTTTAAAAAGGTATCTTGAAAAAGATGGGGCTTTTGAGGCAGTTTTTACTCGATTAGGACTTTTGCTAGACAAGGAGATATTAGACTTAATGCCCCGTTTAAAAGTGATAGCTACTTCCACTACAGGCTTAAATCATATAGACTGTGAGTATGCGAAGGCTAATTCTATTGCCCTACTTAGTTTAAAAGGAGAATTTGAGTTTTTATCTCATGTTAAAAGTACTGCGGAACATACATGGTTACTGTTACTTTCGTTATTAAGAAACCATATTCCCTCTGTAAAGGATGTAATTGAACACGGGAATTGGAATCGATTGCCTTATTTAAGCGAAGAGGTAAACGGTAAAAAAATGGGTATAATTGGGTTTGGACGTTTGGGGAAAATTGTAGCCGGGTATGCACACGCTTTCTCTGCCACGGTATTGGTTAATGATATAAGTGACATAGATACTGAGTCATATTCTTTTGTGAAACCTGTTTCCCTTGAAGAACTTCTTGCCCAAGCAGATATTGTGATTTTGATGATTAGTTATTCAGAAGAAAACCAGAATTTCTTTGATAAAAGTAAGTTCACATTAATGAAGGAAAATGCCTACTTCATTAATACCTCAAGGGGGGAATTGGTAGACGAAGAAGCCTTATTGAATTGCCTAGTTTCCGGTAAACTTAGAGGAGCGGCTTTAGATGTGTTGCATGGAGATAGTGCCTGGGAGTCTAAATACAAAGGAAACCTAGCCCTCCTTGATTATGCTAAAAATCATTCCAATCTTATCCTTACCCCCCATATGGGTGGCTTTGGGAAAACCTCTATTCGCATGACAAGAAATTTTATAGTTGAGAAATTTATAAAGGAAATACAATATGAAAACTAAACTAATTGCAGAGTGCTGCCAAAACCACAATGGCAACAAAGAAATTTTAAAGAAACAGATTCATGAAGCGGCTGCAAATGGAGCAGACTTTGTAAAGATTCAAGCCATTCGATCTAAGGAGTTAACTCATAGACCTCGTTTTGATGAAGGCGTAACCGATGAAAAGGGAGTTGTACAGGTAATTAAACGACCTTTTGAAGCTGAGTTAGCAAGACTTTCTAAGTTAGACCTAAGTCTAGAGGATGAGGCTTGGTTCGTGGATGAGTGTTTGAGAGCGGGAGTGGCGCCAATGACTACAGCTTTTACCTTAACCGGCGCCCGTGAAATAAAGGATTTGGGTTACGAAGCCATAAAAATTGCCAGCTACGATTGTGCGTCCTATCCATTGTTGAGAGAAGTAAAAAAGTATTGGAATACTATTTATGTTTCTACCGGAGCAACCTATGATGCTGAAATTGAAAAGGCTGTGGAAGTGCTTGAAGGAACAGACTTCACCTTGTTGCATTGCTTAACTATTTATCCAACACCCATGGAGGTGTTAAACCTCAAACGCATGAATTATTTGAGACGCTTAACAAGCAAGGTGGGTTATTCGGATCATTCTTTGGTAGAAACCACCGATTTATGGGCAAGTAAAATTGCCATAGCCATGGGGGCAACTTGTATTGAAAGGCATTTTACGGTGTTGGATAAAGATCAATCCAAGGATGGCCCTGTTTCCATTAAACCCCATCAACTTAAGGAACTCAATGAGTTTGCTAAACTAACCAGGTTTGAGCAAATGGAAATAATTAATAAGGAGTACCCTGAATGGCAAATCACCCTAGGAGTTCCTACCCGAGAATTGTCGCATGCAGAGAAATTAAATCGGGATTATTTTAGGGGCAGATTTGCTAATAAGGTGCATGGTAGGTTTATTTATAATTGGGAGGAAGAGATATTTTAATGGAATATAAAATTAGTTTTTTTGAAAGGATTGTTACTTTTCTAGTAGAAAAAGCAACAAATCTTTATTCCATATTTTATAATCAAAATAAAGTTCAAACCTTTTTGGTAGCTAAGAGAGCAGGGAAATGTGGAGTGGGTCTTAAAGTTGGAGGAAAAGTCTATGGTGTTGGAAAAAATATTGAACTTGGAAATTATGTTAATTTTAATGGTTGTAGATTCTTGGGTTCAGGTCATGTAAAAATTGGAGATTATTTTCATTCAGGTATGGGTATAACCATTTTATCATCTAATCATAATTATGACAAGGCCTCTTCCATACCTTATGATAAAATTAGAATTCATAAACCTGTTGAAATAAAGGAATTTGTTTGGCTTGGGCATGGAGTTACTATAGTTCCAGGAGTTTGTATAGGAGAAGGAGCAATTGTAGCGGCTGGGTCAGTAGTTACTAAAGATGTACCTGACTTTGCAATTGTTGGAGGTAATCCTGCTAAAGTTATTAAGTATCGGGATATAGAATCCTTTTTGAAATTGAAAGAGGAAAAGAAGTTCTTTTAATGAAGCGATTGGTTTTTAATTCACTTAATTATGGTCTTGGCGATTTAATGGCTCAAATTATAGGTTTTTTTTTAATTCCTGTATATACAAGGTACCTTTCACCAGCAGATTATGGAATTGTAGAATTAACTTCAACCCTAGCAGCTTTCGCGGTGCCGTTAATGAAATTTGGCTTGCCAGGCTCTGTGACTAGACTTTATTATGATTATAAAGACCAAGAAAATGGGTTAAAAAATTTAATTACAACAGTTAATGCTCTTTTGAATGGTCTTGCCCTGGCTAGCGGTGTATTGATTTTAATTTTTTTGTATTTTTTTGGTGAATCTTTATTTCAAGGTTTAGAGTTTTTTCCTTTTGTCGTAATGGCTATTATAACCGCCGGCTTGGGAGCAAATAGCCAATTGCAACAAAAGGTGATACAGAACAGGGAACAATCAAAGTATGCCTTGTATCTAAAACTTGCATTTACTTTTTTTTCCATTGCCTTGGCATTTGTTTTTATAGTTTTCTTTAAAATGGGGGCCTTGGGTTTAGTTTTGGTGAGTTTTCTCACTGCCTTATTTTTCTTCTTTCAGGCTCGTTATTATTTAAAACCTGATTTAGATGGCCATTTTGATAAAGACATTGCGAAGGAGGCGTTAAAATATGGATTGGGCATATTGCCAAACCACCTTACAGCTTCAGCTTCTCCCTTTATTAATAGCGCCGTTATCCTAAGGTTAGGAGGAATGGCATCTTTGGGTTTGTTTAGTATTGGTCTTAGATTTTTTTTTCCTTTAGAAATGGTTTTTAATGCATTAAATACGGCTTTTACACCTATTTACAATGAAAAAAGAAAAGCAGGGAAAGAGGAGGAGTTGAAAGTTTTGGTGAGACAAATTTTGGGAATTAGTTTATTAGTTTATACAGGTTATCAAATTTTAGGACCTTACCTTATGGGTTTATTGGTGCCTCAAAATTACCATAGCTCTATCAAATTGATGCCAATCCTGGGTATAGCTTTTTTAGGTAAATCAATTTATAATATTTCTATGTCGGAAGTGTTTTTCTCTAAGAAGACACTTTTTAGTTCTATTGTAATCTTAAGTGGCTTAAGTACAAACTTGCTCACAGTATTCATTTTGGGGCAATTATTGGGTTTTTATAGTGGTGAGGCTGCTTTTCTTGTAAGTTGGGGGTTTGCCATTGGTTTTCTATTTTGGGGCTTTACATCCGTTGTTTTTAAATGCAGGGTTTCAAAATTTGATTTGTATCTCCCAGAAATTTTAGTTTTTTTGGCATTGGGAGCACTGATTACTCTAATAGGATTTTATTTACAAGGCTTACTTGGATAGTTTGAAGGTATTAACAAAAAAAGAATGGATTTTTGTCTTTACTCCAAGTATTGAAAGACATTTTCATAAGTTTTATAAAAGAGAAAGTGGGTTTATATATTTTTCTATTCTTAAGGAGACTCTTTTGTTTTTTATCAAACCCCTAGTAACTAAATATGATTTTTTAAACTTAGACGGTTCGACCAAGATTGATTTTTTGTTTTTTGCTACCGAAAACAATCATTTAGACCAGCAAGAACCCCTGTTTCGGGAACTTACAAAAAGAGGTAATTCGGTATATTTTCTGGATTGTATTTCCAAATTAAGTATTAGAATTAAGGGCATTACGGAAAAGGCAATTTCGCCAGAACCATTGAATAGAGGTTTGGGTCTTTTAGCTAAATTGAAGACCTATGTATTTTATTATTCAATAGCCAAAGAAATTTCGAGAGATTTATCTATTCCTAAGAGTGTATGTTTAAGAATATTGTTAAGCTTCTCATCCCTAGGAATACAATTTGAGCATTTAGTTACTGCTTTTTTTTCAAAGGTTACTATAAATAAGGGAGTAGTGTTGGGCTATGATATTCCCTTAATAGGAAGGATGCTAGCCACAATAGCCAAAAAGTATGGTTACAAAGTAAGCTGTCCCATGCATGGAACTTTGTCTTCCATGTATAAGGATTTTGGAAGCGCAGCAGATAATCTATTTCTGTTTGGGGAGCAAGATTTTCAAACCCTCCGGGATTGGAATTTGGATGTTAAATTGGAAGTAACAGGTTCTGCAGCATTGGATAAAGTAATTCTAGGGTCAATAGAACCGGTCTTTGGTTCTCGATTAGAAGTCCCTAATCAAAAGAAATTGGTGCTTGTTGCAGGTAGCGGACCCGGTGATTCCGTTTCCTTAGATGGGCATTTGCAGTTTATTACAGAGCTTATGGAAATAGCTGCCGAATATCAACACGATTTTTACTTTGTCTTTAAACTGCATATAAAGGATAATAAAAGCTATTATCATAAAATTATCAAAGGCCTTAGTAATTTGCTTGTTGTTTCTTCTGAAGAAGCTAACACAATTTCTACAAATATTTTTGAATGGCTTAAAGGAGTAGATATATTGATTACAGGTGCCTCCACCGTAGGTTTGGAAGCCCAATTACAAGGAATTCCCTGTGTGTCATTTGATCCAAAGGAAGAGCTAGGTTCAAAGTTTTATATTGCTAAAGGCGATACCCTTTATTGTACAAAGAAAGATCAAGTGGAATTGTTACTAGCCAAATTTTTGAAAGGGGAAGCCTTATTAGAGGCAAATCGGGTAAAGGAAATTGAGCGTAAGTACTTTTACAAGGCAGATGGAAAGTCTGCTATTAGAATGGCGGATTTTTTAGAAAGAAATACTAACTTAGTATGTGTGGTATCGCCGGAATAATAAGTGATTCAGATTCGTCTCGTGCGTTAACGGCCATGTTAACGGCCACTATTCATAGGGGGCCTGATAATACTGGCACATTTAGCTGGGAGAATGTTCATTTTGGGATGAACCGTCTTTCTATCTTGGATACTTCAATTGTAGGAAATCAGCCAATTGTATCGGAAGATGGAAGATATGCCATGGTTTATAATGGAGAGGTGTATAACTATAAGGATTTAAAATCCAAATTAGTTGACTTGGGGTTTGTATTTAAATCTGAAACTGATACTGAGGTAGTATTTAAATCTATTATTCATTTTGGTATTCAGATTGTTTCAAGCTTCAGAGGAATGTTTGGATTTGCCTTCTTAGATATGCAACTTAAACACCTTTATTTAGTTCGAGATCAATTTGGAATTAAACCTATATATTTATACAATCAGAACAGTACTTTTATCTTTTGTTCGGAATTAAAAGGCATGTTGGCTTCGGGTCTTATTCCAAGCAGATTAAATACTAAGGCGTTAAATTCATTCTTATATTGGGGTGCCCCTTATAGCAATGAAAGCGCGATAGAGGGTATTACTCCAATTGATCCAGGTACCTATGTAAAATTGGATTTATCAAGTTATAAAATTGAAATCAAGAGATATTGGAATCACGTTAGCTTAGAAAATAAATTGCAATTCTCAAGCTACGAAGAAGTTGTTGAGACAACCCGTAATACCTTGATCGAATCTGTAAAAGAACAATTGGTAAGCGATGTGCCAATTGGTATGTTTTTGAGTGGTGGCATGGATTCTAATATCCTTGTAGCCTGTACTAAAATTTTGGGATTGACTAATGTCAATACAGTTTCTCTCGGCTTTGAAACCGAAAATTTAGATATTGATGAAAGGGGATTTGCCGAGTTTTCTGCAAAGCATTTTGGCACAAAGCATTATTCCAGAGTGGTAACCTCAAACGAAGTTTCAGGCAATTTCGAACATTTTATTCATGGTCTAGACCAGTTTTCAACCGATGGACTAAATTCATATTGGGTAAGCAAAGTTGCCAAGGAATCTGTTACAGTTTCTTTATCTGGTCTTGGTGCGGATGAGTATTTTGGAGGCTATTTGGGATTTAAAAACATTCTTGAAAGCCCTAGGAAAGCTTTTTCTCTTAAGTTATTAAATACTTTGGATAAGAGTTTTTCTAAATTTAATGGTCGTTTGAGTTCAAGTTTGAAAATGCGAGTAGGTAAATGGAATGATCTGGTTCAATTTACCTATATGATGAATAAAACTGCACCAGAGCAATTTCTAAGTAAAGGAGTGAAGGAAAAGGATTTTATTTTAGGTTTTGAAAGTTACCTGGAAAGTCAAGAAAACGCTTGCTCCAATCGTTCAAATAGAGTAAAGCAGTTTTATATTTATAGGCACATGCTAAGTCAGTTATTACGCGATACTGATGCGGTTAGTATGAGTCACTCTCTAGAAGTAAGGGTTCCTTTTTTAGATACTAGGCTAGCTGAAATTAGCTTTTCTACACTTGACAATTACCTTATTAAGAATAGTTCCTCCTCAGGTTATCAGCGAAGTTATGGAAGTGACGGCCTTAAAAGAATCTTAGGAGATGCATTCAAAGAAGAAATGCCAAATGGTTTTTTCGAAAGGAAAAAGACAGGCTTTCAATTGCCATTTAATAATTGGATGAAGAATGGGTTAAAAACTAGAATTGTAGATACCCTTAATTCGAGAAACGACTATTTAAATTATGCCGCCATACAAAATGAGTTAAAACTTTGGGAGCAAGGCAAAACCGGATGGAAATCTATATATATGTTATTTGTTTTTCAATCCTGGTGTAATGCAAATAAAATAAGTTAATGTTGTTGCATAAATTGTTTAGTTTAATCAGAGTACATTGGAATTATGGTTATCTTATGGACTTAAGAAAATGGGCGTACAGGAATGCTATGTATCCTAGGTTTAAACAACATGGGTTAAATGTAGATATACATCCCAGCGTAGAGATTAGGGCTCCAGAGAATGTATCTATTGGTGATAATACCAATATTAATCATGGCTCTGAATTATATGCAGGTGGAGGAATTACTATTGGCTATGGAACCATGGTAGCTTATGAGGTTTTTATCATGTCTGATTCAAGAAGCTTTTTAGGGGAAACACCTTTAAAGGAGCAAAAAGAAAGAATCAAAAAGCCGGTTGAAATTGGCAATGATGTTTGGATTGGTGCACGTGCCATAATTCTTCCAGGCGTTAAAATAGGAAACCATGCCATTGTTGCAGCAGGCTCAGTCGTTACCAAAAATGTAGAGGAATGGCAAATAGTGGGTGGAAATCCTGCTAAGGTTATTGGTTCAAGAAAAATTTAAGATAGACTTGAAAGTATCCTTTCTTATAACGGTTTTTAATGATTGGGAGAAGCTAGAAGAAACTATTCCTACTTTGTTAAATCAGAATTTTGATTCCTTTGAAATCGTAATAGTTGATGATGGGTCTGGTGACCAAACAAGTAACTATCTTAAAAGTCTTGAAAGTAGATATGAAAGAATCAAGTGTTTCTTCCCGGGCAAGCTTGGAAGGGGTAGGGCACTCAATTACGGGATTGAACAGGCAAATGGTGATTTCATCGCTATTAATGATGCAGATGACGTTTCTGATCCGGATAGACTAAAATTACAATATCACTTTTTGAGCAGTAATTTAGATTATGGCATGATAGGCTCCAGTTTTTTTCTATTAGATGTTCAAACAAAGGAAAAGAAATTAGTAGAAAAACCTAAGGATAATGCCCTAATCAGGAGAACCCTAATCAGAGAACAACCTTTCCAACATAGTACAGTTTTAATTAGGAAATCTGTTCTTAAGGAAATAGGTGGTTATAATACAACTATAAGATTTTTGTTTGATAGAGATATATTTATTCGAATTGCAAAGGTTTCTAAAGTGCATAATTTACAATTGCCGCTTGTAACGATTAAAAGACATCCTCAGCAATTTTTTTACCATAGTTTCTCTCCCTACAAGAGAAGGTATATGCATCATAAGTATTGTGCAGAGGCCATAATCCAACTTGGTTTTCCTAAATATTTATTGCTAGAGCCAATAGTAGTATTTGCTTGGGAGGTAGTATCAATAACATATAAGAAAATGCTAAATAAAAAAATAAGCTAACATGAAAGTAAAAAATCTAATTTTAGGAGCTGGCCCTTCAGGTATAGGTGCTGGTATTGCATTAGGAAAAGATGCCACAGTACTTGAAATGGCCTCTGATATTGGAGGTCTTTCCATGAGTATAACCATACAAGGTGCGGTTTTTGATTACGGTGGGCACTCTTTTCATACCCCTCATCCCGAGGTAAGAGACCTTGTTTTTAATAACGTTGAAATGTTCGAACAGAAAAGGAATGCCACCTGTTTCTCTAATGGAGAAGTAATTCCCTACCCTTTTCAAAAGAATTATAAACTGCTATCTGCCAAAAATGTTGTCGAGGAATGTGAAGAGGGGCTGGCAAATGTTTCCGCCAAGGAAAAAGACTTTCCCAATTTTGAGGAGTTTATTAAGGCCAAATTTGGCCCAGGCATAGCCAAACATTTTATGTTGCCTTACAATCAAAAGCTTTGGGGTAGAGACTTAAAAAGAATGACAGCAGATTGGACGGCAGAAAGAGTGGCTGCACCGGAAGGTATTAAGGAGAAGTTTGAAACCGATTCCGGAAACAGAAAGCCATTGCAAGCAGATACCGTGGTAGCATACCCTGCAAAAGGGGGATTCGGGGAGATTTTCGTTCAGCTTGGCAAGAAGTTGCACGATATCCGATTCAACAGCAAGGTAGTGAAGGTAGAACCCAAAGAGAAAAAGGTTTATACCAGTGATGGCAGTGTTTATGAATACGATAATTTAATCAGTACTTTGCCCATTACCGATTTTCTTAAATTGATTTCTGGTGTTTCTGAAGAGCTGGTTCAAAGCTCTAATGAACTAGACTTCTTGTCTATGAAACTTGGCTTAGTGGTAGTAAATCATCCGGTAGATACTCCAATTCAACGTTTCTATTCGGCAGAAGAACATATAGCGGCACACAAAATTGCCATTAACCATAACTCATCCGATTATCTTAGGGCATTACCAACCCATGGGATTATGTTAGAAATTTCTGAAGGACCAGAAAAGAAACTAATTAGGCAGGATATGGAACAATGGATTGTAGATAGTTTATTGGCCGTAGGTGCTATTAAAAGTCAAAGTGAAGTAGCCGATGTGGAGGTTCGTAATGTTAAATATTCTTATCCCGTACCTACGCATAATAGAACAGAAATAATGGATAAAATTAAAAATTGGCTGTTAGAATATAATATTCATACCCTTGGACGATTTGGAGAGTGGGCTTATATAAACTCAGATAAAGCCATATTCAAAGGCTTAATCAAAGGATACGAATTAGCCGGAAACTAAGATGAATGTGTCTAACGAGGTTTGGATAGTAGCCTATCATTTTCACCCAGTATGGTCTGGGCCGGCAGAGCGGTTTGTTAGGTATGGTAAGTACTTTGCGGGTAATAGATATACTCCCATTTATTTTACTATTCCACGGCAACACCAAACAGAAGGAGTGTATCAAGGATTTCCTTTAAGGTTTTCTGGTAAACAAGAGTGTTCCCTCTACTCTTTTGTAGAGGATATGTTGGCACAGGCAAGAGAAAAGCGACCTAAAGTAATCCTTGTTTTGTTGGCAGATTGGAAAAATACCCCGTCTATTCAAAAAACTGTGGCAGCAGGAATTCCGATATTGTATATTAATACGATGATTCAGAAGAAGTCTGAATCTTCTAATCCGCTAAAGAGATGGATATCCAACCACCTCAATTTATGGTATTACAACTCCTTTTCTAAAATTATTTGCTCTACAGGTTCCCTGGCCCAAGCAATGAATCAGTTTGGAGTTTCAAATACTAAAATAGAAGTAATCTCAAACGGAGTGGATCTAACCCGATTTACAAGTGCAAGTAGCCAGGAGGAGATTCAACGCCTAAGGGAAGAATTGAACATTCCTAGTGGTTTTGTTGCGCTGTTTGTAGGATTGAGATTAGAGAGAAAAGGAGTGGTAGAGTTGATTCGAGGCTGGAAGTTATATAAAGAAAATGGAGGGATAGGGTCATTGCTGTTAGTAGGGGATGAACAGAGAGAAAATTCAGCCTTCCATTCCTTTTACCAAGAGTGGGATAAGTTAATGGCAACTGTTGAACCCAAACACAACATCATTTTACAAGGTCCTAGTAAGTCAATTGAAAAGTACTTTAAGGCCACCGATCTATTTGTTTTTCTTTCAAAAAAGGAAGGCATGCCCAATGTTTTAACAGAGGCAATGGCCAGTAAGCTTCCCATTTTGTTGGCTCCTTTTGAAGGCTTTTCGTCGGACTGGGGGAAAGCAAATGAGCATTTCTTTTTCTTGTCAAATCGTTCCCCGGAAGCCATAAGAAGTGAGTTTGAAAGAATCATTCCGAATGAGGAACTAAGGCAAAAGGTGGCAGAAACTGCTTTTACCTTTGTAAAAGAGAATCACGAAATTTCCAAGTCAATACATAAATATACCCAGATCATCTAAATGTGTGGAATTGCAGGGATAGTTAACTTTGAACAGGAAGTTAGCAAAGAGAGTATTTTAGAAATGTGCAATACCATGGTGCACAGAGGCCCAGATGCAGAAGGGGTTTTTATTGATGGCTCGGTAGGCCTTGGCCATAGGCGACTTTCTATAATTGATCTTTCAGAGAGTGGAAATCAACCCATGGTAGATAATACAGGAAACTTTGTAATAGTTTTTAATGGAGAGATTTATGGATTTCAGTTACTGAGAAAAGAATTACAAGAATTAGGCGTTAAATTTAAATCTAAGTCTGATACAGAGGTAGTGTTATACGGTTTTATAAAATGGGGGGCAAACCAACTTTACAGAAAATTAAAGGGAATGTTTGCTATTGCCATTTGGGATAAAAGTAGGCAGGAATTAACTTTAATGCGAGATAAGTGGGGTGAAAAACCATTATTTTACACAATTACCGATAAGATAATTTCTTTTGCTTCTAATTCGCATGCACTTTTTATTAGTGAATCGCCAAAATTGTCGGAAACAGGTGTCTATGCTTACTTTGCTTTGGGCTATAATCCTCCAACAATTCCAATCTTTGAAGATTTGAAGGAAGTTAAACCGTCTTCATATATAGTTTTTTCAAAGCAGGGCGTGGTAGTAACTGAAGTTAGTCCAGATAATTTCTCTAAATTAGATTTAAGTCCAGAAATATGGTTAGCAAAATTGGAACAAACTATTGAAAAGGTCGTTGCTGAAGAATTAGTTTCAGACGTACCGGTTGCTAGCTTATTAAGTGGTGGAGTTGATAGCGCAATAATTAGTTATTATGCTTCACAAATTAGTAAATTAACCTTGTACACTGTTAAAATGACGAATGGACTTGATGAGTCTGAAATAGCAAGAAAAGTAGCGAATTTTTTAGGAGCCAAACACGAAATTATTGAATCAGATTTTCCTAAATATAATCTAATCTATGATTTTTTAGGCCATTTTTCACAACCTTTAGGGGACTCTAGTGCATTGGGTATGTGGATGGTTAGTAAGACTGTTTCCAATTATAGTAAGGTATTATTAACGGGGGACGGTGGTGACGAAATTTTTGCAGGTTATGACTCTATTTCCTTTGCAATCAATCTCAATAAGTATAGGTCAATTTTTAGTAACCCTATAGGAAAATTTGTGAGTGGTGTAATGGACAAGAATGCATTTAAGTTTAAAAGTTCCATTATTAGAAAGTCAGCCACTTTTCTTAACTTAGTTTCTCAACCTGGATGGGTTTACCACATTCATAGAAATTTTATTCCTTCTGAAATCAGAAGAAATTTTATACTACGACATAATTCAGAGAAAGACTTTTTTATGAAATTGAATGAGATTTTGAATTCATGTCGTGGAAAAGATGAGATTGAAACCTTGATGAAATATGATCAAAAGACAATTTTGCCCGGCGATTTTCTGCCAAAGGTAGATGTAGCTTCAATGTATAATTCAATTGAATGCAGGTCTCCATTTTTACACACAGATATATATGAATTGGCCTCTCAAATGCCTCTAAATGTTATCCGATTCAATAATACTTCAAAAGGAATACTTAAAAAATTACTTGTTAGTAAGATTGGAGAATCTGTTGCAAGAGACTCGATAAAAGGAAAAAGGGGTTTTGTAATTCCAATAAATTTTTGGATAACGAAGAATAAGAAAGAGTTAGATTATTTAATTGCAAATTCTAATTTTAGTAGGCAAGGATTGATTTCTTCTGACATTATTAATCGTGTTTGTAGGGGTTACAACTTGGATTTTTACAGATATGAAAGAATTTATTATTCATTATTGAGTATGTCAATTTGGAGCAATAAACATTTGTGAGGAAATGCTTTTATATATTACAATAGGCTTTTTTTTGTTAATTTTTAGCTTACCTCTTTCTTGGTCTTTTGGACTTTCATTTATATTTCACGCTGTTAGTTTTCAATTTGGTAGCATAGATATAAGTTCTTTTGGCTTCCTAATTCTTCTACTAAGGCTCGTAATACTAAATAAATTTAAATTGCTTAGATTATTCAGGCAATATGACACTATTAGAATTTTTGCATCAATTCTTATAGTTAATATAATTTGGTCCATTTCCGGCGGTAAAAATGCTTTAGAATTTATTTTAGCTAATTTTAGAATATTAATATCCCTTTTTATATTTGCACATTTTTTGTCTGAAATTGATAATATTAAATTTTGGAGAAAACTAGTTTTTATACCAATAGTATTATTGTTAACTCATAACTACTTACTTTCAAATGAAATACATCCTCTTTATGAAACTTTATTTGAATTTGGTAGATTAAGTGGGCGAACAATAACTGGTGAAATGTTAAATTCCAATCAGGCGGCTTATACAATTTTTGTTTTATTAGTTATCTACTATTTATTTCATTTATATAGATTAAATGATGATAGTAAATTCAAAATTCATATTTTGATATTTATTTTAATTATTTTTACTTTTCTTATAAGCGGAAGCCTTGGTTCAAGGGTTGTAATTTTTTCATTGTTGTTGTTTTCCCCGATTCTTTATTTTCAATCAAAAAAGATAATTTTGTTTTTGGGCTTTACTGCCATTCTTCTCGGAAATTTTGACTTTTCTAACTTAAATCTTCCAATTATTGGAGAAAATGCTAATGAGAGAATAAGGGCAATTAATTCAGAGGAGTTATCAAAGGATTCCGAAATGTCCAGAAATATTATTTTTAGTAATGGTATAAAAATATATTCTGATAATTTTCTTTTAGGTATAGGCACCGGAAAAATTCTTGAGACAATGCAGTCAAGTAACTATCTTGGTCATACTATGATGTTGCATAATGTATATTTAGATTTAGCTGTACAATTTGGTTTAGTTGGAATTTTCTTAATACTATGGATACTATTCTTTGGTCTTAGGATGTTTTATTCTAATTTAAATTTAGGCTTTATTTATTTTATTACTATTATATTACCAAACTTTGGGCATAATTTTTTTCTTTTGAGCATTACCCCAATGTCAATGGTTTTAATAGAATTTTTTGCGAAGAAGGTTATTCCAAAGCAATTAAAAGTGTCTGGCCATGATAGGCCTTAGTAATTCTTATTTTAATCGTTATGAAGAAAGAAAAATTCCCTTTAAGGAAGGTTTTATTGATGAATTTGGAATTCCTGTTTATAATTCAATAAAGTTCACACAGAAAAAGGAGTATATTTATCATCCTACGGTTATTATTCAATACGGCCTTGCTAATTTTAATCAATGGAAAATAACACGAGAAGTTTGCTATTTTAATTCGTTTTTGTCATGCTCCCAATGGATTTTGCAAAATGCCAAATGGGATAAGAATAATCTTTTTATGCAATGGGCCATACCCATGAAGCAAAGGGATTTAGGTCATGATGCGGGATGGATAAGTGCTTTAACCCAAGGACAAGCTATTTCTTTGTTGTTAAGATATTTACCTTTTAGTAATAATGATAATTTTGTTTTAAATGTAATTAAGAATGCCCTTAATTCTTTTTATGTAGATTTAAGTCAAGGTGGAATTACCTCTACTTATCCTGAAGGCAAGTTTTTGCAAGAAGCAGGAAATATTAGGATTCTGAATGGATGCCTGACGGCTTTTACCGGTTTGATTGAGTATATTGAGGTATATCCTGAGGACACAAAGGCTGTGGCCTTGTCTAAATCTATAGAAAATGCCGTTACTAAGTTCTTACCCAAATATGATTTGGGTTTCTGGTCTCTATACTCTCTTGGTTTCAGATTTAATATTTCTGATCTTCATTATCACAGAACGCACATTGATCAATTGACTTATTTTGGAGACTACTTAAAAAATAAACAATTTAGTTACTACGCAACCAAATGGAAAACTAACCTTTCAAGTAGGAAGGACCTTCTTCTTTGGACAGTTGCTAGGATTTTGGGATTAAATTTTAATCGTTTATTAAAAGTTTTGGGATTAGAAAAATTTCGATTTAAATAACAATGTGTGGTATTACAACTATTGTCACAAGGGAAGCTGATTTTGATTTAAATTCAAAAATCAGTGAAATGAATGACTTAATAATTCACAGAGGACCGGATGCTCATGGTTCCCTAGTGTATAAGAATGTCGGATTGGGACATCGAAGGTTGTCTATTATTGACCTTAGTGATCAAGGCGTACAGCCAATGTCTTTTAATGAAGATTATGTCATAGTTTTCAATGGAGAAATCTATAATTACCTCGAGCTTAAAGCGGAGTTGAAGTTACTTGGATATGCCTTTCAGACGCATACCGACACGGAGGTTATTTTGGCTGCCTATAAATATTGGGGAAACGAATGTACAAAACGTTTCAACGGGATGTGGTCTTTTGTAATCCTAGATAAATGCTTAGGAAAATTATTTTGTTCACGAGATCATTTTGGAATTAAGCCATTTTACTATGTAGCAAATGAAAGAGGTGTTTTTATATGCTCCGAAATTAAACCACTTTTACAATTTCTTCCGGAGGTAAGAGCCAATAAAAAGGCTGTTCTTAATTACCTTGTACTAGATATTTGTGACGAAGGAGAGCATACCTTTTTTCAAGGGGTTAAAAGACTTTTACCTGCCACTAATTTATGGGTTGATATTGAAACATGTAATCTTGAATTCCAAAGGTTTTACACATTAGGTGAATTGAAGGATTCCTTTAATAATTTAAGAGGAAATGAACCTTTTAAGGTCATAAAAGAAATTTTTGAAAGCAGTGTAAAGTTAAGATTAAGGTCGGATGTAAAGGTGGGGACTTGTCTGAGCGGTGGGCTAGACAGTTCTTTGATTGCCGCAATGGCCTCTATTGAACATATGAAGAGTAGTTCAACTTCTTTTATGGCTTTTACTGCAAAATCTACCGATTCAAGTAATGATGAATCTGTCTATGCAAAGCAAGTGGTTGATAAATTTGAATTGGATTGGATCGTTACTGAGACTACTTCACATGATTTTTTGGATTTACTTGAAATGGTGATCAAAGCACAAGAGGAACCTTTTCGGTCTCCAAGTATTTTTATGCAATATGAGATAATGAATGCAAGTAAGAAGGGGGGATGTAAAGTATTGTTAGATGGACAGGGCGGAGATGAAGTATTTCTTGGATATGAGCGTTATTACGTTCCCTACCTGCAAAGTTTATCTATTTTTAAAAAATTCTCTGAATTTTTGAACATTGTTAATCAATCTAAATTAACACCTGTAAAGTTATTTGCCTTGTATTTCTATATGTCAAAAAAGTGGTTTAGGAAAATAGTTTTAAGTAACAGAATGAATTTTATAAAAGAGGAGTATAAGGCACAAGTAAGTTGGGAATATTTGAGTGAACTTGCTAACGCAAATATTACCAAACTTCAAATTTCAGAGATTGATAAGTTCAATTTGCCAGCGTTACTAAGATATGAAGATAGAAATTCAATGCATTTTTCTATAGAAACACGGCTTCCCTTTTTGGATTATAGGTTGGTGGAATGCTCATTAGCAATGCAGAGTATGTATAAAATCAATAAAGGTTGGACCAAGTTTTCAATTAGGAAAATTGCCGATGGCTTATTGCCTGATAGTATAACTTGGAGAAAGAATAAATATGGTTTTGAGCCGCCTATAAATGATTGGTTGAGCAATAAGAAAATATTTATTCATGAAATCCAAAAGTCTTCTATTTTGAAGGAAATTATGAATCCTAAATATACTTCAGTTAAGGATGTAAACATTCTATGGAGAATGTATAATTTAGCCAAATGGGAATCTATTTTTGGCGTTTTAAAGTTTAAATAAATTTATTAAACATGTGCGGAATATTCGGGTTTGTCCCATCAAAAAAATCTCGAATTAGCTTTACAGACACCTTGACTGTTGTCAAGGAATTGGCCTTGCTTTCTGAAAGGCGTGGTATGGAAGCTATTGGATTCTGCGTGAAAAATTCAAAAAGTAATGTGATAAAGGTCCATAAGGAGTCTTTATCAGCCTCTAAATATATTAAGAGTGGGAAGTACAAAAAATTTATTTCAGAGAATTTATTAAATTGTTTTGAAGGTACTATTATATCAAATGAAATTGTAATTACAGGCCATACAAGAATTGCAACTAATGGAAATCCTGGCAATATAAATAATCAACCTGTAGTGAAAAATAATAGTGTGGGGGTTCACAACGGGATTGTGTGTAATGTGGAAGAACTATGGCTAGATTATAAGAATTTGAAAAGAGAGTTTGAGGTGGATACCGAATTGCTGCTTGGCTTATTGAGAGAGAGGATAGATAAGGGTATGTCTTTTGATCAAACTATTTCAGAAGTGTTCCATGAAATTGAAGGTTATGCTTCTATTTGTATGGTTTCTAGCGATATAGAAGAGGTATTAATTGCCACAAACTGCGGATCTTTATATTATATTACATCTCCTAATGGATTTTTATTTGCCTCTGAAGAATTAACCTTAATTGAATTAGAAAATAAAGTAGACCTAAAGTCAATTTTAGGTGATTTTGAAAAGAAGCAACTTAAGTCTAATACTTTTGGCATCCTAAGAATTAGCGATTTAAGTTTAGAAATCCGACAAGTAGAGAAAACATTTGTGCAAAATTGCAACCCTATTTACCCAAAGAAAATCGTTACTAAAGAATTTTATCAAATATTAGATGATAGCCCTAAAGAAAATATTTCGGTTACAAATAATGTAATAACAACTGAAATTGAGTCTTTAGTTCAATTTAATCTTGAAGCTATAAGAAAAGTAAAAAGGTGTACAGTCTGTTTAATGCCGGCAACCTATCCATTTATTAGTTTTGATAGTAAAGGGGTTTGTAATTATTGTAAAGATATTCCAGCCTTACTTAAGAGAGCGCCCTTGGGTAAAGCTAAATTGGAAGAGAAATTTGATTCGGTTCGTCATATAAAGGAGGGTCCTAATTGTATCGTTCTCCTAAGTGGAGGAAGAGATAGTTGTTATGGTTTACATTACGCTGTAAAAGAATTAGGACTTAGGCCATTGGCTTACTCTTACGACTGGGGTATGTTAACCGACTTAGGACGCAGAAATCAAGCAAGGATGTGTGGGGCTTTAGGAGTTGAGCATATTCCTATTTCGGCAGACATAAAGCAAAAAAGAGAGAATATTAGAAAGAACGTTTCTGCATGGCTAAAAAAACCTCATCTAGGAACTGTTGGCTTATTTATGGCAGGTGATAAAGCGTTTATCCATTTTGCGGGCTTATTAAGAGAGCAATACAATTTGCCAATAATTGATAGTGCAAATGCATACGAGATAACTACGTTCAAATACGGGTTTGCCGGAGTTAAACCCTTTTCAGGATTAGGAGTATTATCTCATACTAAAAAGATTCAATTAATGACATTTTATGCCATGCAGGCTATTAAAAATCCTGCTTACATTAATTCTTCAATTATTGACAGTGTTTTAGCATTCAGGCATTATCTCACGTATAAGTTGGACCCAATTAATTTGTACAACTACATTGGTTGGGACGAAAAAACAATTGAGCTAGTTCTTTTAAACGAATATAATTGGGAACTATCACGTGACACTCCAACAAGTTGGCGAATTGGTGACGGTACGGCTGCACTGTATAATTATATTTATTATACGGTTGCTGGATTTTCTGAACATGATTGTTTAAGAAGTAACCAAATCCGAATGGGCAAAATGACAAGAGAAGTTGGTTTAGCATTAATTGAAAAGGAGAATTATCCAAGGCTTCCTTCTTTGAAGTGGTATTGTGATATAGTGGGACTTGATCTTTATAAGGTTTTGACAACAGTTAATAGTATTCCTAAACTTTATAGCTTGTAATTTTTGAAAAAGAAAAGATTATTAGTCTTTTGTCCTGGGTACCCTTCTTCGGATAGGCCATCAAATGGAATATTTACGCAACGTTCTGTAGCTGCCTTTACTGAGAAATATGAAGTTGAGGTTGTTCATTTGAGGGCATTTATATTTGGAAGAAGGCTGATTTCTTCTGAGTGTATAGATGGGATTAAAGTAAAGAGAATTTCTGTTATTCAAATACCAAATTTTGGCACTAAGCTGATAATTTTAA
>Ga0214921_10003094_pt1 | contig 26037 bp, 21 predicted proteins | sample LL1505_MetaG_FD_177992 | JGI IMG/M metagenome (GOLD analysis project Ga0214921, IMG submission 177992) | Freshwater microbial communities from Lake Lanier, Atlanta, Georgia, United States - LL-1505 | ecosystem: Environmental > Aquatic > Freshwater > Lake | place: USA: Georgia | collected... | reverse complement strand
TTACAGGAATGACTGGACCTACTGGAACTACTGGGCCGACTGGAACCACTGGACCGACTGGAACCACTGGGCCTACCGGTATAACAGGAATGACCGGAACCACCGGTGAAACCGGAATAACCGGGATGACAGGTGAAACTGGAACCACCGGTGAAACCGGAATAACCGGGACGACAGGTATAACAGGAGTGACAGGTACAACTGGTATAACAGGTACCACTGGCGTCACGGGTGTCACGGGTGAAACCGGAATAACTGGTGTCACGGGTGTCACGGGTATAACAGGAACCACTGGTATAACTGGTATAACCGGAATAACCGGAATCACTGGACCTACTGGAACAACTGGTCAAACAGGAACCACTGGTCCAACCGGAACTACGGGTACAACTGGACCTACTGGACCAACTGGAACTACTGGACCAACTGGTATAACTGGAACTACTGGACCAATTGGTTTAAGTGGGGTTACAGGAGTTACGGGACCCACTGGACCAACTGGTGAAACTGGAATCACTGGTCCAACCGGGCCGACTGGAATTACTGGTAGAACGGGTTCAACTGGAATGGCATCCGATACATATAATACACAAACTACTTCCTCAATATCTCTATCATTAGCATTACTTGTAGATAATTTGTCATTAACTATATCTCCACAATTATCTTATTTACCTGGAAACACGGTTATTGTAATTGACCGTGATACTTCTAGTAAATATTTTATAGCAACTGTAACGAGTTATAATATTAATACAGGAGTTTTGGTATTACAGAACATATTACAAATAAATGGCTTTGTTTCGGGTCAAAATTATAATCATGTGTGGAATGTAAATACAAATTCAATTGGACCTACCGGATTTACAGGTAGAACAGGACGTACTGGACCTACTGGAATTACTGGAAGCACTGGTATAACCGGTGTAACTGGTGCCAGTGTAACTGGTGTGACTGGACCTACGGGAACCACGGGACCAACTGGTATAACTGGTGTTACTGGTGCCACTCAAACTGGACCAACCGGACGAACTGGTACAACTGGTGTAACCGGTGTAACCGGAGTTACTGGTATGAGTAATACTGGACCAACTGGTACAACTGGTGTAACAGGTGTAACCGGACTTACTGGTGTAACCGGAGTTACTGGTGTAACTGGTGTAACTGGTGTAACCGGAGTTACTGGTGTAACCGGAGTTACTGGTGTAACCGGGGCGACTGGTGCAATACCTACGACCGCACCAATTGGTACGACTGGTCCAACCGGAGTACCTGGAATAGCTGGTGGAATTGATCCAAATTCTTTTAATATTTTTTCTAACATGGGAATGTCTTTGACAGATTTTGGTGCGAACTGGGTACCGGAAGATAGTAGTCGAAATTGGATAAGTGCATCCACATCAACAAGTGGTCAATACCAAACTGCTGTTGTAAATAGTGGACAAATTTATATATCCAATGATTTTGGTAATAGTTGGACACCAACTGCTACTTCTGAAAATTGGCAATCCGTATCTGTTTCGGCCACCGGGCAATATCAGACAGCGGTAACCGGGTTAGCAAAGATTTCTAGGTCGAGTGACTATGGTGCTAGTTGGACGCAGATAACGACGTATCAAACGGATGGTACTACATATTTCAGTGGCGTATCAATATCAGCCACTGGACAATACCAAAGCTCTGGTATGTATGGTGGACAAATTTATTTATCAAGTGATTATGGTGCCAATTGGACACCGAGAGATAGCAGTCGTAATTGGACAGGTATATCCATTTCATCGTGGGGACAATATCAAACCGCCACGACGAATAATAACCAAATATATATTTCGAATGATTATGGTGCAAGTTGGATACCAAAAGATAGCTCACGTAATTGGTTTAGTGTTTCAGTATCCGCGACTGGACAATATCAAACTGCGGCGGTGAATAATGGAAATATATACGGGTCGGTGGATTATGGGAATACTTGGGTAGTAGAAGCAACTGTTTTGTCGTGGGTTGGTGTATCCATATCTGCAACGGGTCAATATCAAGTAGCGGTGGTGGCAAATGGACAAATATGGGTATCGAGTGATTTTGGTAATACTTGGACGGCAGTAGCGACTAGTTTGAATTGGCGGGGTGTATTCATTTCATCATCAGGGCAGTATATCACTGCGGTAGTGAATGGTGGACAAATTTATGCGAGTTTGGCGATTCCTGCTGGAACGGTGGACCAATATTCCTATTCATTGGGGAAATTGAATAACACAAATAGTACTATTGTATTATCTGGTTTAGTAGATAATTTTGTTATAAAAACGAGTGTTGGAAGTAAAGGTTGGCAGTCAGCAGCTATATCATCCGATGGGTTATATCAAACTGCGGTTGCTTATGCTGATTACATTTATATATCCAATGATTATGGAAATACTTGGGTTGCAAAGACATCAATTGGAACTAATAATTGGCGTAAAATATGTATGTCATCCAATGGTTTATATCAAATTGCGACGGGAGATAGTAGTTACATTTATATGTCCAATGATTATGGAAATACTTGGGTTCCAAAAACAGAACTAGGAAGTTATACTTGGTATGCAGCGGCAATGTCATCAACTGGACAATATATTGTTACCGGTTCAATGAATAGCAATAATATATACATTTCAAGTGACACTGGAAATACTTGGGTTACAAAAACAAATACTGGTAATACTTTTCGTTGGTTACAAATAGCAATATCCGCTGATGGGAAAAATATTACTGCACTTGATAATGGTAAAAGTCCTATTGTTTATGTATCGAGTGATACTGGAAATACTTGGATAAAACCAGATGTATTTTCTTCAAATGTATACAAAAGATATATAGCTATGTCATCAGATGGTAAATATCAGATGACAACATCAACGACTAATTCTCCATGGTCAGGATATACTTCTTATAATTACGGTGTAGATTGGATTCAAACCGTATCCGGTAATATTGCAGAAGGTGTTCCAGGAATTTCATCTGACGGACAATATCATTATTGTTATGGTTATTATGGTATGTATATGTCAAGTTCGTATGGAACTAACTGGTTCTATAGAACACAAAATGGATTTACTATTGTAAACACTAGATTTTTAGTTATTTCTTCAAATTCAACATATTCACTTATGAACGATAGTACTAATTTGATTATAAGTAAAACTAATATTTTAACTAGTTTTAGTTTCAATCTAGACACTGGCTCTACATTTTTCTTAACCGGACTCGCACCAACCGCAAATTATACCGCAAATTTCACGATAACTCTATTGGATACTACTCGTTGTTATTATATAACTCTCATCAATAACACATCTTCGGTTGCAAGTTATTATTGTACTGCAATAACAATCAATGGAACCTCTATTGTTAGCCCGCGATTTTTATATAATCGTCCAATAAGTCTGGTCGGTGCAGTACAAACAAACCAAGAATTCATATTATTTTACAATACAACCGCAACAGCTTGGTTTGCTCTCACAACGATAAAAGTATTAACAACGGCTTAACGAAGTAAAAACCCCGTTAAAACCCCCTTATTACAAAAGATATTCCCCACAAAAATATATAGAAAAACGATTCCAAATAACCCATGAAGTGGTATTTTTTTTATACTCCAAATTATCATTTTTACAAAAATCATATTGAAACTCGTTTGAATACCAGTAAATTTGTTGTAGAACCAATTATAATAAACAATCTTACATTATCAAATGTAGGACATCATTTTTTGAATAATACCACGAAAATTCAATTAGTCATCGATTGTATCAAAAAAAATATGGGCAATAGCATTATTTTTTCAGATGCAACAATATATATAAACGATAAAGTAGACGAATTGTACAATTACATCATTTCAAAACAAAATATGGATATAGACATATATTTTTCAGAAGAACATACTAATATGAATATTGGGTTCATCCTATTGAAATGCAATGAAACTACTTTGTCATTCTGGGAACAAATACTAAATATCATGAATGAAAAAATACGCAATAACATACCAACCCATGACCAATTCGATACTATTGAATACATGAAAACCAATGATAAATGCAAAATATCATTTTTTGAACGAGAATACATATGGTGTTCAGATTACATTTATTCACCTATCAAAGAATCTTTTTTCATATTCAAAATTACAGTGGATTTACATAGTAATATAACCAGAAATAACCAACGATTGAATGCATTGTATAATTTGAATTTCATATCGCAGGATGAATACAATAAAAACATAGAATAAAAAACAACCAAAAAAATATAGAAATATAAATATATACAAAATATATATTTATACAAATGGTTTCTTCGAAGATAAACAAAGAAATTAATTATGTTGAAACAAAAACAATAGACCCAGAAGACAATGGTTATCATTCCAGTTTATACGAAATGTATATACACGATAAACCGATTACAATCGCTCTTGGGAAACAAAAATATACTTTTTCGTCTAAAAGTGTCCTATATTATCCAATTTATTTAGTAGTTAATCAAAAGATAAAAGCACAAATTGGGGTTTATGAAATCCAATCAAGTCGTTCTTTAAACGTTTTAGATGAAGATGGCGATATCGATTTAACAAAAATAGGAGAGCCGTTGTTGTATAGTTTTGTCAATTCCAAATTTATTGAAAAGGTTCTTTCCAAACCAATAGAAAATGATAAAAAAGCACATGTAGAACATGATAAAAAAAAAGAAAAACCAGATGAAATCGTTGAAATAGACGATATTGATGTAGACGAAAATGATGTAATGAAATTGAAAATACCAGAAGGTGAAATGTCCAAAGAAATGGAAAAAACTGTCAAAATTTCCAAAGACGGTATTTTCGAAATCGATAAAAATATGAAACAACCTATTTCATTGAAAGAGGAAACCGAAGAAGATTCAAATAAACAAAAAATGGAATTTAAAAAGTCCGCCGCCAATAAATGGATTGAGAACTTTTTCAAAAATAATAATTATAATATTGTTCCCAACGATGGTGCCGGAGATTGTTTTTTCTATGTTGTCCGCGATGCATTTAGACAAATCGGTCACAATACAACTGTTCCTAAATTAAGGGCCCTATTGACAAAAGAATTGACCGACGATATTTATCAAGAACATCGAAATTTATATTTAGGATTCCTAAATGAAATACGCGAACATGATAATGATATAGATGAAATCAAAAAAACAAATACGGAATATAAAAAACGTATGAAAAAATTAGAAGATAAAATTGATAAAGAACGTTTAATCGAAGAAGCCAAGAAGCTGCAAGAAACGTACAAAGAAAAACTGAAAAAGAGAAAAGAAACAGTTAAATTACAAGAAGAATATATAGGTTATATGAAAGATATTGACAGCATAGATAAGTACAGAGCTTATATACAAACATCCAATTTTTGGGCAGATGCATGGGCAATATCGACATTAGAAAGATTGCTAAATGTAAAATTCATTATTTTTTCGGAAGAATCTTTCAAAAGCGGGGATTTTGACGGAGTTTTGAATTGTGGCGATTTTAATAAGAAATTAGAAGAATTGGGGACGTTCTCTCCAAACTATTATATTATGACCGTATACAACGGTAACCATTATGAATTGTTGTCATATTATCACAAACGTATTTTGAATTTCAATGAAATACCATATGATGTGAAAGTTTTAGGCGTAAATAAATGTTTAGAGAAGAATTCGGGTCAATATTATTTGATCCAAGATTTCCGAAATTTTAAAAGTAAATTAGGAATGGACCCTGATTTAGGAAAAAAGTTGGAGGAAGAAGATGAAGATAGTGATTTGTATGATTCCAATGTAACTTTTATGTTCCATTCTAAATCCGACAATTCGCCTAAACCCGGGGCCGGTTCGGGAGAAAAAATACCAAAAACCAAAGTTCAAGAATATGTAACTCTTTCTAAAATAGATAATTGGCGAAAAAAATTGGACGATTCATGGGGGGAAGGAATATTTGAATTGGATAAACATAAATGGATGTCGGTAGAACATTACATTCAAGCCGCTAAATATAAAAAAGGATTTCCCGATTTCTATTTGTTGTTTTCATTGGATAGTGATAGTGAAATATCCAAAGACCCAAGTTTAGCTAAAATAGCCGGAGAGGGCGGAAAGAAAAATAATAAAACCTTGCGCCCAAAAGAAGTGAAAATCGACGCCGATTATCATTTAGGCCGTTTTGAAGAAGAACGAGAACGTGCGGTTTCTGCTAAATTTAATCAAAATGAAGATTTGAAACAAATGTTATTGTTGACAAAAAATGCATTGTTAATGGAATTTATAAGAAGAAATCCGGCTAAAAAAGATATAATATTGATGGGGGTTCGTCGGTCACTTACTAAATAATTGCCTAAATAATTGCCTAAATAATTGCCTAAACAAATATAAATCCATAGTTTTTCAAGAAATTGCGCAGTTCTGTTTTTTGAATCGGTAGTAGTTTGAATGACATATTTTGTAAATATTCGAAATCTGTCATTTTTATAATGAACATTTGATATTGATTCATTAATTCATCGTAATCAGTAATATATTTCGTATTTTCTAAAAGCCATTGATAAAATGAAATGGCCGATGAACCATGTTTCTTATTATGTTTTTTGAATTTGGAAAACCAATGGATAGTATCATGTAAAGTAGTTTTATTGTGTATATTATAATCCGTTCCAGATAAAACAGTAATTTCCCTAAATTCGTCCATAGACATTTCTAAATCATTTAAAATGGATTTTGTCTCATACATAATAATTGTATGATTCAATAAACTTAAATGTCTAAATACTCGGGAACATCCATAAACAAACATATCCATATCATCGCTGATGCATCCCCATGCTTTTTTAGAATTGACTAAATAGGCAATTAATTGGTCAGCTTCATGCTCTGCTTCATAATATTGAATCCCGTAATATTCAATGAGTTGTTTAACCGATTGAATATCATCCATTGTAACATTGATACATTGTTTTTTCATATTTTCTATTTGTTTTTGTAATTTAGCAATTTCTTCATTGTCACTAGTATTTTCAAGAACATTTTGCATTTCTAAATATTTTTGTTCGGCTTCTTGTTTCTGGACTCTTCTTTGAATGAGAAGGTCTCTTTTTTCGCGGGGTGGTTTTCCATCGAAAATGAATATTGGGGTAATTGAATAATGCCTAAATAAAGATATCAATAAATAGGTATTTTCAATCAATTTGTTTTCGGCAATGAATTTGTATATATAAATACTTGTATCAATGACAATAGTTTTATGTTTAAGTTCTCGCAAATGAGTTTTACGTATAGAAGATTTTTTGCAATTGTCAAGTAAGAACCTGTTCAAATATTGAATTCCCATATATTTGTGTTTTTGTTTGTGTTTTTTTGTATTTGTTTGTGTTTGTAGAATTATAGGTATTTAGCGCAGAATATCAATTTTTTACAGATATATAGATGGTATTTTGATGTATATATACTATATAACAATGAACCCTATATCAAAAAAATTGAAATTATTTCTAAATAAATATTTCAAAAGTTCGAAAAATGAGATTTCTAAAAAAGGGTTCTCACTATCCACAATAAAATTTTTAAAAAATATCTATGGTTCAATGATTGAATCTAATTTAGAATACATTAACAAAACCAATATAATAAAAGTACCATTCAATGAAACAAGTTTTCCTAAATCAAATAATTTTCAAAGTATCCCGGATGAAATCCGAAGAAATATTGAGAACAATGAACAAACTACTAAAATATATGAATTTAAGATAAAAAATAGAAAAGTACGTGTTTTTTTCATATTTCCGGTGCAAAGTTCTCAACTTAATGAAAAAGAAATGATGAAATATATTGAAAGAATGTTTATATGGTTATCCATTGCATACAAGTATAGTCCAATAAATTGTGCTAAAAACTTGAATGTATATTTGTATTTGACCGATTTAAAGAAGATGTTACCGACAATAGATGCAAGTCCAATTGATTGGGAACATGCAAATACTGCATTTACATATTCATGTAGAGAAGAACATATAAGTTCTCACAATGAGAACAAAGACATTGCAGATATTTCCGAAATAAACATATTTAGGAAAGAAGAATGGTTCAAGGTATTTATACATGAAACAATTCATTGTATGGGATTGGATTTTTCACACATGGATACTGGGTTCTCGAATTCTAAAATACATTCTTTGTTTAATATTAATGTCGACGTGAAACTCTTTGAAAGTTATACAGAATGTTTAGCAGAAATCGTGAATACAATATTTTTTGTTTATTATTCAGTTATAAATAATAAGAAGGTTGATAAAGATTATATACATAAAATAGAGAATTCTATCAAAAATGAAATAGTTTTTTCACTATTTCAATGTGTAAAAATACTGGACCATTATGGATTGTCCTATAAAAATATGTATGAAAATACAAATGAAAATAGAGAACTTTGCAAAAAATACAGCGAAAAAAGTCCAATATTTGCCTATTATGTTTTGAAACCAATATTGTTGTTTCATATAAATCATTTTGTAGATTGGATAAACAAATACAACAAAAGTTCTCTATCTTTTACAAAAACAGTGGAGAACATAAACAATTATTGTATGTTTTTCGAGAACTTTCATAAAACCCCGGAATATATACATATTATTCAAATTGTGGAAAAGGAGTTTCACAAAATAAAAACCCAATCAGATTTGACAACAGAATTGGAAACACTACGAATGACTCTATTTGAAATGTAATTATGTGTAGATACACATAATTATACAGGTTCTCTACAAAATAGAAGAAATAAAAGAACCGTGGAAATCTTGTGTTCCCGTATGAGTTAAATTGATAGTAACGTCTAACCAAATACTGCCGCCAATTTTGGTCCATCGATTGCAAAATAACCAATCTTCGGATAGATAATGGCCATCTTCTACGCCACAATCAAATAATGCATATGCATAATCATTTTCAGTCCCGGTTAAAAAATTGACATCATCAGTATATTTAGTAGAATGATAGGCCAACATCATTTTTTCAATGATCGTTCTTTGCATTAACATGAAGCCAGTGGCAAGATGTTTGACTTGCGTTAAATTATCTTCAATTTCAATGTATTTATTAATGTAATTAATATTGTAACGCAATAATGATGATTGTATCATATCAATATCACTCATTGATTCTTTTAATGAATTATTATCATTTTTTTTATCGACCCATTTATTGATGACGGTTTCGTCATATTTACCATTGTTTGTTATTTTTTCCCAATTGTACCGTTTGATGGGGTAAGCACCTCCAACCAGTGGTTTATTTGCTATAATCAATTTTAGTATAGATATAGGATTCCAAGTAATATCATTATCAATAAAAATAATATGCGTACATTTAGGGTCATGCATAGCCTTTGCAATGAGATTATTTCTTGCTCTTGAAACCAAACTATCATTTTTACAGAATTCGACTTGAATTGGAAAATTATACTGTCTAAATAAATTTAGTGTATTTATCAAACATTGTAAATAGTTGACATAACACATTCCACCATAACATGGAGTTAGTATATACAATTTAGGTTCATTTGTAACAATATAGTTTTTTACTTTTTCTTCAAATGTTTCAAAATTATCTACTTTACTAATATTGATTCCACGTTCAGGGTCCATTTATAAATAAAAATACAAATTTTTATTTATATAGTTTAATTTATTTTATACTTTTTCTCTATTTTATACCGTTATTTTGTTTTTGTTTTTTTTGGTTTTGGTTTTGGTTTTGGTTTGGTTTTGAAAATTAGTTTAAGCAGTGGCAACATCAGATGCCTTGACAAAGTGATGCTTCATGTACTTTTGAAGATTGAAGTAGGTAAGCTCGTCACCGGCTTTAAGCTTTAAAAGCTCGGTAAGCTTTTGGTCAGCATGGATAATACGACCGTTTTTGGCATCTTGTAGCTTGTTGGCTTGGATGTAGGCGTTGATTTCCTTACTGACGGCAGTTCTTGCCATTTCAGTTCCAACAGTCTTTCCAAGGAATTGGGCTAATTCGTCACTGATGCGAGTTGGCTTGACAAATCCGGATGGTTGTCTGTTGCCACTCTTTCTCTTGCGGGAAGATGACTTTTGTGCAAGTTTAAGCTCACGGGCCATAATCTTTTCAAGGGTCTTGTATTCACTCTTTAGGGTAGAGATCATTGTTGTAAGTTGTTGTAGTTTAGCACCAAATTCAGTCATCTTTACAGATGATGAGTTGTCTGGAATCTCAGTAGATTCAACAACTGGTGCATCGACAACTGGGGCAACTGCAACTGGGGCAGCTTCCTTGGTGGCTTTCTTTGATGCCTTCTTTGTGGTAGCGGATTGCTCAACAACAACATTGGCAACTGGGGCAGGGGCAGATTGTTTTTCAGTCTTAGTAGCTCTTACCATTCTATCAGGTATATATACTGTAATATGTTTCTTTTTTAAGTGGTTTAACGCAATAATATATTTATTGAATTAATTGGCTGGATAGACGATTGTATTCTTAAATGTTTTCCTAAATATTTATGAATGTTAAATATCATTTTTCCGTTTTTCTAATAAACCAACGATTCATATAACCACATCATATTACGTCTTGCGTCCATTGAAACAATTGTCAATACTGATAGTACATGCAAAGCACCCAATTTTTGATATTCTACATCAATACCAGTATATACCATATTTTCCATAATATACAAACATACTGCTCTACAATCCTCGGTTGTAGTTGTTGGTAAATTTAGAGAACTTAATGAAGTATTGATAAAGGGGTCATGTAATCTACATATTCTTCGTTTTGTTTCATGTGTCATTTGACCTCTATAATGCCAAATATCGTTTAAATATCTGTAATATCGTATATATTCTCTTTTTTCTAAATTAATAAACCAATTGCTATCGGTATAGTTACCCAATAAATCAATTTCCATAAATAATTCTTGAATACGTATATTTATTGTTTTTTCTCTTATAGACTGCATTCTATTATGTAATTCAATATTTTCGTGCATTTCATGATTATTCGTTACATTTGTTACAACTCTATTTTGATGAGGCTGATTATTTGTATTACTCGAAGTTGGTATTGTAGGGGCATCATCTTTTTTATCATGAAAAACATACGGAAATATTATTTTTGTTAGTTTATACAACGTGAATATATCATTCATTATTTTAAAGTCAACCTTTTCTCGGTTGTATGGATTTATTATTTTCCCCTTTTGTTTGAATAATGTGATTAAAGATGTAATATTGAATCCATATACAAAATTTTTTTCATCTTTGTAACTATAAAACTCATCATACGGAATATCTTCTAATGGGTCTAATGTATAAAAATCGGATTCATTCACACATATTTTTTTGTTTTTAAATGATTCCCCCTTTAATCTCATTAATACGCGAACAATAAAACCCCTGAATATTTTTTGTATAGAAATTGCACGTACACTATTTGTAAAATGGGTATGAATTCTTTCTATTAATATTGGTTTATTTCCAGATACATGTAAATTGTTCTCACGTGCTATTTGTTTTAATTCTGGAATTTTGAAATTTTTGAGAACAACTGAATTTTTGAAATAATTATTATAATTTATATTCATACCACTCGAATCAACAATAGGTTTTGAAAATACACTCATAATATATATACTATGGATAAATTTTATATTGGTTAATTCTATTTAATTATAATAGCATCTACTTTATTGGGTTCGTATATATTTATATTGAATATTATAAAAGTATTTCATTTTCACAAAAACACTGCATTTATGGTGTTTTTCAATTTATAATTTGCAGAAAATTGATTTAAAGATAAATCATAATATATATTACAGTCGTATAACTTATACACATATATACATTCTAAAATGGCTTCAACTACTCCTCTTGTTTTATCAGTCAATGATTGGGTTCCTTCATCTGTTAAATATATGCAACCAAAGGTCAATGACCGTGGTGGAAAATCTATTAATATGGTAAGTAAACAAACAAATCGTTCGCTACACATTTCAACTCCATTAATGATGACATGGGGTATTGCTGACTTTGTAGATGAAAAGGGTGAATCAGATGGTAAATTCAGTATGTCTTTGAATTTTCCAAATGTTGAATATTCAACAAAAGCAACCAATGACTTTTTACAAAAACTAAAAGATTTCGAAAATCAAATTTTAGATGATGCAGTAACCAATAGTGAATTATGGTGGGGTGAAGAAATGTCTCGCGAAGTTGCTAAACATACATTCTTCCCATTCCTTAAATATTCTAAAAATAAGGATACTAAAAAAATTGACCTTTCAAAACCACCATCTATTCGTGCAAAGGTTCCAAACTACAATGGAAAATGGGGTGTCGAAATTTATGATACACAATCCAATCTATTATTCCCTTGCGATAATCAAAATGTAACACCACTTGACTTTGTTCCAAAACAGAGTAATGTTGCATGTGTATTACAATGTGGTGGTATTTGGATTGGTGGTAAAGGATGGGGTTTAACATGGAAGCTCATTCAATGCATCGTAAAACCACGTGAAGTAGTTAGTGTTTATGGTAAGTGTCAAATTAAATTATCAGATGAAGAAAAGACAACTATTGAAAAGCAAGAATTAAAAGACGATGTTGATTTAGAAGAATCGGAAACAGAAACTGTTTTCCAAAAGCCAGCACCAGTATCAACCGAAGTTCCAGACAGTGACAATGAAGAAGATACTGCACCAGAGCAAGTGCCAGTTGTAGAAGAACCAAAGCCAGTTGTCAAGAAAGTTGTCAAGAAAGCACCAGAAGCAGTACCAGTCGAAGTTGCTGCTGAACCTGCTGCCGAACCAGCAAAGAAGAAGATTATCAAGAAAAAAGTATAAACATAACGTAAAAACTAACTAACAAAAACAATAGACAATCAATACAATACTAAAAAAATACAAATAACAATACAACTATGATTTGAAATAAAAAATATAAAAATATTTATTGCATAAAAATAAATATTTTTTCATTCGGTAGAAAAATGTATATTTTCATCATAGTACATTTTCATTGAGTGTAGAACATTTAGAAAAATCGTTTATTTTTTTGATAGTATCTTGACTTTTTTCTAAACAATTTGCAATTTTTTCTTTTACAAAAAGTTGCTTGTTCTGATTCAACCTTTCGTTTTCTCGTTGGGTTACATCATCGATGATTTCATTTTTATTTAGTTTTTTGAATACACGGGTATAAGAATCGTTCGAGTTTGATTCAATATCATAATTATAATCAAAGCGCTTTGGTGTAATTGGTTTATTATATTTACCACTACTACTATTAACATATTTTCTTTTGTTCTCGTTCTTTTCTTTAATTTCTTCTTCATCTAAAACGATTGATTGACCTGATATATCATATGTAAAATACTCTTTGATATTGACATTCCATGGATTTTTAGTACGTTTACCATTCGGACTTAAACCGTCTAAATACCAAAATCGGTCGCTTTTATTGATTCGTTTCAAATTGTCTTCAAATAAACAATAAAAACATATGTATATCAATTCTGTAAAATAATTAACGTTCTCAATGCTTTCTTTTTGAGAATATTTATTTATCTCTTCTTGTAATAGTTTATATTCAATTAGTTTCATTTTCAAATCATATTCATTTGATAATGGCATGTAATAAATTTCTTCAAATTTTGCACCAAATTCATCGTATTTTTTAGAAGATTCATAGTTCAATAAAGCTTTTTCTTTCAATTTGAAAAAAGTATTTATTATGGAGAGTAAAAAAGATATGAATAACATAATAAACAATTGTTTTTCAGACAAATAGTTGGATTGCGTACCAGTTTGACCCGCTGTCAATGCAGTAAAAAGAGTAATTGTAAAATTGATAGGAGTTGATATGTAGTTCCAAAAAGCGGCGCTTATATATTTTTTCCATGCTTGTGTACCAATCCTCAAATTCAGACTACCTTGCAAAGTAAGCATAATCCCCCAATCTGGCGAATAATTGTTTATTCGATTGTTACTTGCGTCTATTATTATATTACAACTTGAATCGACCCCTGATATTGTCATATTTATATTTGATATAGATAAAAATGTATGAAACATATAATATATTTTACCGCCAAACCGAAAAATGATGCAGCGGAATCAATATGTTCAGACCTCATGAATATAACAATTCAAAATATTGTTGATAAAATAAAAAAATAACCGCTTAACAATTGTCAATATTTTTAGAAATATCATTATTTTTTTCAGGTTCAGAACATGAACAATTTCTACCCGATAATGATGTTACAACTGCAACAGTTGCTACCGTTAAACATAAACAAGCTCCAATACAAGTACATGCACCCATTGTAATTATACGTATATAATTACAATAGAATTTATTTTTGAAAAAATAAACAAATAACAACAAATTACAAATAAGGTCTGCCATAAAATCCATAATATCCACCATAATATGGCCCGTAATACGGAGATGTATAATAAGGTGCAGCATAATACGGTGTACTATATAGAGAAGGAATATAATTACTACTGCAACTTTTTTTGCAACATTTTCTATTTGTTTCAAATACATTGTTAACGTAAATGTTGTTATTGCGTATAGCGACGTCATTTAGTTGAGCATACTCGTTATAAAGCCCATTTAATCTATTGTCATTCAACCATGGATATCCAGCTCTTTCGTAAAAGTTATAATAACTCATTATATTATATGTTGCTACAAATAGTTTCGCCTAAATAATAATTTGTTACGATTAATGGTTACAATTTGTATTTTTTGATTACAAATTGTAATATGCAAATATTACACCTTTTCTCATTTAAAACGCCCATTTTATTTAGGTAAAAATATGAAAAAGCGTAAAATCAATAGTAGATATATTTTTTTAACTATATTTATATATAATGTTAGTTCGTAATTCACTCAATGATTTAAACATTTCACTAATGAGTAAAAAGGCTAAAAGTAACGATGAACTACTTAAAAAAATGAATTCATTTTTATCAACTATTCCAAATGATTCCATCGAAAAAGACACCTATGGAGATACCATTGAACAAGACTTGGAAACCGTTAAGCATAACGTTCGTGATAATTTAAAAAGTATTACTAAAATGAAGGATAATCTTCGTTTTAATAGAACAACTCTAAATCTCAAAAAAAAGTTAAATGAAATTGAAAATTTAGAAAAATACAGTTCAAACATAGTACAAAATATAGAATATAAAATTAAAAGAAACAAAATAGTAAACGATGCACTTATGAGTCAAACACTACAAGAACTTGCACGTGAAATAGCAATTGAAAATATAAAAAAATTTCCACCAGAAAATGAAATGCAAGCAGCAGTTCTATATGAAAATTATCCTGGTAGTCCTGGTAGTGATGATGATGATGATGATGATAATAATGATGATACACAATATGATGGTGATGGTGGATTTCGCAACAGGAAAAATAAAACAAAAAATAAGAAATATACAAAAAAAGAGAACATATAAAAGACCAAAAAAACGTGTATCTAAGAAAAATAAGACACGAAAAATGAAGAAGAATTATTTATAAGTTCTCATATAAAATGGGCGTTTTAAATGAGAAAAGGTGTAAATTATATTATCTATTTTGTTATATAACAAAAATAGATTTAAATGTAAAAATTTGTATTTCATATATATATATATATGAGAAATTGTATATTTATTTGCGTGTTCAATCAAGAAAAATATGTTGATATGTTTTTCCTTCTTTTAGAAAGCATATTTATGTATGGAAATCTTGATAATAATACAGATATCGTAGTATATACATGTACATCATTTATGAATACTATAAAACGAAGTCATTTATTTAATAATGAAAAATTTGTTTTCGAAATAAATGACAGTTATAATGATATAGATTCGGCGTGTAAATCGCGATTGGATTTGTTTGATTTAAAATCTATTATAAATTATAATAAAATTCTTTATTTAGATACAGATATTGTAGTAAAGGATGATATAAATAAAGTATTTGATGTTGTAAAAGAAGATGTATTATATGTTTTAGAAGAAGGAGAAATAAATAGTGATACTGATTTTTGGGGAAAAACATTATTTGGTAAAGAAATTAATAATTACGGAGATAAAACTGCGTTTACTAGTGGAATAATGGCATTTAATAATTGTGAGAAAATAAAAGATTTATTTAATAAAATAAATGAAGATATTATTAATAGACCTTATAATTTCAGTTGTTATGACCAACCATATATAGTGTATAATGCTTTTAAATATAATTTATACAATAATAAGGTTTTCAAATCATTTGTTGTAAATAATGATAATAATATTTATAGTGATAAGGTGATACACCATTTTCCAGGAGGACCTGGTGTATATGAACATAAAATATATGCTATGACTAGTTTTTTGAATAACATTAAATTAAATACCTATTTATTATTTGATGAAACAATACATATTGAAACCGATATTTGGACTTGTTCATCTAAAATGCGTATAGATATTGCTGATTTCTTTGTTTCTAAAAAAAATTATAAAATAGCGGAAATAGGTTCGCATAAAGGATATTCTACCAAAATATTATCAAAAATATTCTCCAAAGTATATGCTGTTGATAACAGTATAGAATGGACAGAATTCAATAAAAACTTCAACAGAGATGCTACCAATATAGAGTATGTTATGTTAGATATATATAAAGATAGTTGGGAAATACTACCACATGACATAGAAGTATCATTTATAGATGCTGGACATAGTTATGAATGTTGTAAAAGTGATATTTTAAATTCTATAAACCAATTTAAAAATTTACAATATATTATTTTTGATGATTATGGTGTTTGGGATGGTGTAAAAAAAATTGTAGATGAGTTGATGGAAAATAAAACTTTACTATTTGAAAAGTTTATTGGAATTAATAATGTTCCAGGACCACATGGAATTATTGAAAATGTAAATGAAGGAATTATTTGTAGTATAAAAAAATAGTATATACAACAATTTTTCTATTTTTCTATTTTTCTATTTTTTATTTAGTTTTCTGTTTCTACGAATTCATACAATTGCGCATTTTCGATTGTTGGAAATCTTCTATATGATGATGCGAATCCACAGTATGTATCATGTAATACTTCCTCCTTCAATATACAATCTTTATGGTGATAATGATATCCGTTTAATACTGCTCCATACCCATAATCATATTCAATACTTGCAGATGGTTCAAAATCATTACCATTTTTTATTATCAAAATGTAGTTTTTTTCATAGACAATATTATCGTTTTTTATAATAGGTTTGAAATAAAACGAATATTCGCATAAATAGTAATCAATTACATCAATAGTAGGGTTTAATATATCCGAATTGTATACAAAATAACTTGTATAGACATTCAAGGTTTTTATAACACCCTCATCGTCCATGATTTGTATGATATTTTCTCTAATTGGATTGACATGTATTTTGGTCCATACAATTTCCTCTAATTTATTAATAAATGTTGAATTTGTGTTTATTTTCATTGTAATTTTATCTGATTTGTCGTAATCATGTATCCATAAAGATTCTTCATCTTCTAAAAATGCAAACACGGAATCAATTATATCTCTTGGTAATCTTAACATTGTATATGGTTTCTTTTTATGTAAAACTAAACATAAAAAAAGTATTTCAATTTTTTGCAAAATTAATTACTTTTCAACATTTATGTTCCCTTCCGGGGAATTTGCGAATGGTAACTTTTACATTTTTATGCTTTCATCATATTACGGTAATAACGATTGTCGGTTACATTTGGAAATAACTTATCTTCAAAATCCATACTAATAACACATGATTCTTCAATATGTTTTTTGCCACTCCAATAATGCATTTCATCATAATAAATTTGATAAGTTCCTCCGTTTTCTAAATGTTCATATATTTCTTTTTGTTCGGTATTGATGTTATTATTCATTGCAAAATGAATAATAGCTTTTTTGTTTTCAAATACAATATTGTATATTTTACCTATTTTACAATGTTCTACTATGTACCATAAATCTCCTTTACTCATTTCAATGTTGAAATTTTCAATTTCAATACTTGGTGGCTTGTAATACATGTTAACTGATTGATTCATTGTTCTTGTTGTTCTTGTTGTTCTTGTTGTTGTTGTTCTTGTTCTTGTTGTTTGTTTGTATGTATTTATTTGAATAATAAAAAAGTGTTTCAATTTTTTACACTTTCTATTATTTTATCGTTCAACGTTTTAGTTGATTTGCTTATTATGTATTGACCACATGGACCACAATGGTCTTCATTCGATAAATCTATTTTTTGATTAAGTTTTTTATTACAGTAATCAATATTCCATCTGCCTAAACGTTTAGGTAATTCCTTTGGAATAAATGTTTTGAGTTTATTTATAACCAACGATAACATAATAATATATATGTATTATATTTTATGTTGTTTTTCCTAAATATATAGAAACAGCTTCTCAAAAAGCCAGTTTGTTTTTATCTTTGTTAGTTGTCATTACCAATAAAATGTATATAAATTATATATGAAATCGCGAGAACTATTTACAGATGGATGGAATTCTTTTTGGCATGTTTTTTTAGGTATATTGTCTATTCGATTTTTGGCTATTGTACCAATTTTTGTTATATACCAATTGATTCACTTTTATGATAAAAATTTATTTGTTGATATTGCTGAATTTTTTATTGGATTTTTTGGCATTAATATTGTTGTTTTTCTTTTGAATTCTTGTAAAATAAAACATTCTTTGACTGATAAATCTTCCTAAATATCGATTTGAAGATATACAACAACATTCGACTTTTTCGATATATCAAAAATATTGTCTAAATTAATAATGGAAATTCCTTGATTTTGTAATACAAGTGTTTGATTTTCTCTGAATTTTAATTTTTCTGTAAAAATGGAGAACACATTTTTGCCTAAATGAAATTCAAATGAAGTTTTTCCCCAAAGTTCTCGAATATTGTATTTTAATTCTACATGAATATTATTATGAGAATCAATGCTTATATTCTCTGGTAATATGGGAATACATTTAACATACATATCACTTCCCGAATTGTCATATATTAATTCGTGATGCCATAATGGAATATAGTAAATGTTCCCGTTTTCTGATAATTTATATAAATTGTTCTCAAAAAGGTCTTCTAAAAAAGGATTTACTATGATACATTGGTCATCTTTTGTTTTTGCGGCTATCATATCTTCGAGCTTTTTCAAAAAATCGTCGGAAAAATGGAAAATATCTTTGTATTTAAAAAAGAAATCCGATATTTTTATAAGTAATTTTTTGTCTATTTTTTCTAATAAATCGCATGCTTTGTTCTCACAACAGTTGGCTATTTTATTTACGATAACATAAAATATTCTACTTTTAATATCTTGGTATTGAACATCGGTACCTAATATATTATTTAAAAACGAGAACAATATTTTTGTATATTCACTTTTAACAATGTTCTCAAATGGATTAATAAAATCTTCGTCCATAATTGGGTTGTCTAAATATTTCAATAAATACTCGTATGCATTTTTAATGTTATTGAATTTTTCTGGCGCATCTGCCGATTTGTTTTTATCCGGATGATATTGAAGTGCTTTTCTTCTATATTGTCTTTTTAATATTTCAATATTGAGAACATCGTCTATTTCTAATAAAATACATGCATCATTATAATTCATGTATTTCAATTAATTTTAGTTACAATATAATAAAATATATTCTCTAAATGATAAATTGGTCTATAATTATTATTATAATATTTCAAATTCAAGAACATTCGGTCTAATATGTCGGAAATGTCATTCTTTGAAATTCTATTATTTTCAATAAAATAGGACAAAATATACCAAATACATTCTACTGTATCCAAGTTGTAGATTAATATATCATATAAATCATCTCTGAATTTTATAAATGATGTTTGTTTTATATTTTCCATATCATTAATTATGTTGTTGCATATTGTATTAAAATTATCATTGGGAATTTCACTTGAATTATTAATCATATTAAACGACTTTATTTCTTTTGTATTAATTATACACGACGTATCAATATCATTCAATATATGATTTAGATGAGAACAAGTATGGGGAGTGTTCTTATAATTGTATATTCTTTTGATAAAATCCTTATGAGAACTGGGATTATTTGCAACATTATTGTAATAATTTTTATCAGGCCGTTTTATTGATATTATTTTACAAGAATTAATAATATTATTTGGTATAAAACTAATATGTTCTGTTAAAAGTATAAATTTTATTTGAATCTGAGAACTTGGATGATTGTATTGTTGAATATAACTATAAAAAATTTCTAATAATTCATTATGTATCATATGAAAATTTTTACATATTATAATGCCATTTTTATCTGGTTTTACAGAAATTATATCAACAATTTGAAAGAATATATCATGCATTAATAATTTTGAATTACAGCCCAATAATGCTATATCAATCTCATAATGTATATCACTTATATGATATATATACGTTTGTTTTTCGTTTTGTAATGTAATTTTTTTTTCATATTTTAATTCACTTGGACTATATTTTTTAAGAAAATAGAGAACTTGTGAATATTTACCAATGCCGGTTGGTCCATATACAATTAAATTATCAAATTGATGAATAGAATCTGGAAAACAAAAATATATATTCATCAATTCTTTATGAAAATTATTCGATTCAACTGAATTTATATAGTCTTCATAATTTGTTTCATAAAATTTCATTATTTTATATATTATAGAGAACAGTATATTAATGTTTATACGAATTTTATATAAATATTATTTACACAAGAGAACGCGTTATTTTCACCAAATTATCGCCGTGATATACTAAGTAACTTGATGTAGCGAGTGAATAAAATATTAATAACATTTTTATAGTTTCAACTATTTTTTCAAGTAATCCATATTTTGGATTATTTTCAATAATAATACTTATATTGAATACTGGTTTTGATTTTGTTATTAACACATATGTTAATACTGCTATCATGCAAACTACCACGGATATGAACAAATCTCTATACAAATGTATTTTTTTTCTATTTTTATGTGATAATACTTCCTGTTTTTTCTCTTTTGAAAATTTATAAATTCGCGCAATTGATAAAATGAATAGAGATGATGACACTATATTTAAAATAAGTATTATAAGAATTATTATAAAAAACATGTCTTTATCACCTAATTTGATATAGATATCTTTTACGCAAAAAATAAATGTAAATACATTTATAGCATACAATAGCCCATACCCAATGTATTCAGCATTTTTTTTAAATATACAAACAAATGATATGATATATATGGTTAAAAACATTATATAATAGGATGGAGGTGTCATTTTTGGTGTCTTACTTATAAATGAGCCAATTACTTCACTTACAGCCATAACAGCATTTTTATTATCGTTATTATCTGACATTTATATTATATTATATTATTATATATTTATGTATGTATTTACTATCCATTCAATAAGCTCTTCTGCATCAACTGTTACATAATTTTTTTTATATTTGCCTATTTGAAAAAAAGATGGTTTTTTCATACCAGATGCTTGATAATATATATATGGACCAAATTTACCTTTACGAATACTAAAATCACTGTTCAGTATTCTTAACATATTCTTACTTTGTAATTGAGGTGGACGTCTTGGTACATCCTTATTTTCATTTATATCTTGATATAAAAATTCAGGTTCTTCTATTGTTGGGGTTTGAAACATTTCAATAATATCATCGAGAACAATAGTATTTAATGATTTGTTAATATCTTTTATACTTTTCTTATTTTCACCCCATTGTACATAAGGTCCATACTTACCGGTTTTTATAAACATATCTTGTTCTTCATATTTTCCTAAATAATCATTTTTAATTTCAATTAAATCGTCAATTGTATATTCTCCTTTTTGTAATTTATTAATATCCAATTTTATTTTTGGATTCACCGTTTTATATTCCATTTCACCGGTTTCTAATTGTTTTCGTAATGATGCACCAAATTTGTGAAATAATAGTTCATATTCATCATTTATTTTATATGTTTGTTTTTTCATATTTTTAAGAGGTTTCGTGCATTCTTCTATTTCAGTTTTACATTTTTTACAAATAGAGAACCATTCATCATTTTCACCTAAATTATTATTTTCTATTTTATCTAAATATTCTTCTATTTCGCGAGTATAATCATAGGAGAACAAATGGTCGAAATGTTTTATAAGAAATTCGATTGCTAATATTCCAATGGGTTGAATTACTAATTTGTTTTTTTCATTTCCAAAAACCTTTTCTATTTTTGTTTTTTCGACGGTTTTATTCGTTAATTTGTATTCATTGAATTCAATAAGTTCTCCGGGTAAATCGCATTTTTTGACATATCCACGTTCTTGAATTGTTTCTATTAATAATGAAAATGTCGATGGTCGTCCTATTCCTAAATCTTCTAATTTTTTAATTAAACTGGATTCATTATAATATGTATGTTTGTTCTGGACCGAAATAGTACTATTTATAAAATTGTATTGTATTGGAGAACGTTTACTCATAATTGACTGAAAATAGAATAATTGACCACTTTCATTGTTTTGCGAATCAGTCATATCATCCGTTTTTTCACATAGTTTTTTCCATCCTAAAAAGATAGGTATTTCAATTGTATATTTATATTTATATGAATCCGGTGCAGAAATAAAAGCGTCTACATTATTATAGACTGCATCAGTCATGCAACTTTGCACAGTATTATTCCAAATAAGTTTGTATAGAGTAGCCAATTTTCCTTCTAAACCGAGAACAAATTGTTTATCAATATAGGTAACACGAATAGCTTCATGAGGATTATTGTCATTTGTATTTTTAATTTTTGAAAAATCGCCTAAATATTTTTCATCGCCCCATTTGTTTAAAATAAATGTTTTGGCTTTTTCTAAAAATTCTGTTGAATATTTTTTATTTTCTGTTCGAATATATGTAATGTGTCCGGCTTGATATAATTGCTGAGACAATTCCATTGTTTCTTTTGGAGAATAATGCAGTGTCTGCGAAGCGGTTTGTAATAAACTAGATGTGCTAAATGGTTCCGGTGCATGTTTTTTGGTTTCTTTTGACGAACCTAAATCTAAAAAATGTTCAAAACCTTTCGATTTTTCTAAAAATTCAACTACTTTTTCTTCATCATTAAAAACATGATTCAATACAAACGGAATATTTTTATTAAAAAAAGATGCATGAATTTTGTAGTTCATGTCAAATGTATTTGTATTATTAAGTTCGTTATCGTATATTAATCGTAATGCAGGGGTTTGGCATCTACCAGCGGAAAGTCCAGAATCTTTTTTATTATTATAAATGAATTTCCATAAAAGAGGCGATACTAAATGACCAATAATTATATCAATCATTGTGCGGGCATGTTGAGAATATGGTACAAACGAACGAAAATCATGCCAATTTGCAAATGCATGTTCAAGTGCAGTTTTAGATATTTCTTTGAAAATGAATCGTTTATAAATATGAAAAGAACGATAAAGGTGATATGCAATGGCATCGCCTTCGCGGTCAAAATCCGTTGCTATAAAAACATTGTCCACATGAAAAAGCGAAATAGCATATTTTAAAAATTCAAAATGTGTAAATGAAGATGGTTTGATATTCAAAGTAGAAGAGAAATCCGGATAAATATGTTTTAAAGAAGGTATGAAAAAAAGATGTCCGAAAGAAGGAATGCATTTAAACTGGGGACCCAATAAAGATTCAATGGTAGAACATTTCGATGGCGATTCAACAATAATCAAATATTTAGCACAACCTTTATGAAAATTATCAATCGAATATTTGTTATTCTTATATATTTTCCCTTTTTTACCTTTTTCTTGAATACGCTCAAAATCAAAAAGGATAGACATGATATATATTTAAATAAAAAGAAAACTATCTATATCAGTGTAAAAAATCGTTTTTCAAAAGAACATTCCGCGAACATTCTGCCCGGCCCCCCGGTCCATCTCATATTTTAGACAATGGTTTCAAGTAGTGCATTTTCATAGTGTTTCATAAACCTTGATGGGTCCATAATAGTCTTAAATTTTTCACCGATTGTTTGTTTATATTCATCAATTTTAATAGGATTATGAATCAAATTTTTCACAATACTGATATATTCATCCTTGGATTTTGCAACTAATTCAGATAATCCCATGTGAGTCAATATAGAAGCAGATACATTATGACAGTGATGATTTTGGTGATACATTGTTACAATTGGTACAGAATTATATAGAGCATTGCAAGTAGTAGTTGTTCCTGAATAAGGAAATGTATCTAATAATATGTCAAATTTCGTAAATACATTGTTATAATCATCGTTTGATAATTTGTACATTAAAATTATACGATTAGTTGGCACACCTAATTTTTTTGTATAATATTCTGTATATTCTTCACTATCATAATATACTTCTTCTAATTTAATCAATATTTTCACATGAGGGCATTCTTTTAATATTGTCCCCCAAACATCTAATGCATATTTTGAATGTTTAATTTCTTTATTCAAAGCCCCTAATACAATTTGATTGTTCGTTTTTCTGGGTTTATTTGGAGAAACTTGGTATATACTTTTATACAATAAAAAACAAGTCGGTAATCGTATTAATTTTTCACTATATTTTTGTATCGTGTCAATGTGGTCAGCAATATTATCAGTAATACGATAATGCATTGATTTCATACCAGTACCATTGGGATATCCTAAATATGTAATTTGAACTGGCGCAGGATGATATGCAAATATGCCCAATCGATTGTTTACTGTATGTCCATCTAAATCTATCAAAATATCAATATTATGAGAATTTATCAATTTCGCAGCATCCAAATCATTAAGTTCGTTTATATTGACAACTTTGCAATTTATATTATTGTATAAATCAACAATCTCTCTATGTACAAACAAATAAATTTCAAATTTTGAAAGGTCATGATTTTTCAAAATAGGAATAATAAAATTACCTATTACATGATATACAAAATTTCCAGAAACATATCCTATACGATTTTTTTTGTTTTTAGGTCTATCAAATGAGAACATGGGGGTATCTGGATAATATATGTGTATTTTTTCATATTTTTTGAAAAGAACTTCGTTATCTGGATAATCGAAATCTTCATAGCACAACGAATTACTATATGAAAGCATTTTATCTGCCATACTCAAATCAAATTTCAATGCAAGGTCAGTTGCCTTGTTTGTATATTTGAGCGCGTTATCTACATCACCCATTGCGTAATAAACATATCCAACGTCATGATAATTACTCCATTTATCATGTTTTTCATCTTTTGTATTACATACTTGTGTGGATAAAATTTTCATAGATTTTAATGTATAGTTTATACCAACTCTATAACGATATTGTTGGAAATGAGACTGTGCGTATTTAGATAAGAATTTTGTGTTATTAAATAAAGAATCATGAAAAGATACCGGGAGTGAATAGATTGGTATATTATGGTCAATGCATAGTTGAAGTAATGCAAGTATATTTTTTACGAATAATGGTTTAATTGTAAGAATGTGAATATGATAAAATATAGCATGATATGGATGTTTATATCTGAAAGCATTTGCAATATGTAAAAGATTATCTAAATCATCCGGATATAATAGATAAAGTTTATAATATATATCGCATATAAAAAAAGGGTCGTCAGAATTGCATGTAGCAGATTGTGCATAAGAGTAAATCGTTGGTTTGTTTTGAAATTTTTGTGAAGGATTTTTAAATAAAAAAGAAAATAAATTAAAGAAATTAGGAATCATTTAAGATATAAAAAAAGAAGTATTTATATAATTTAACAAGTAGTATAAAAGAAAAGAACATTCCGCGAACATTCCCCCCGGACCGGGGCCGCGAAGCGG
>Ga0214921_10003093_pt1 | contig 26039 bp, 26 predicted proteins | sample LL1505_MetaG_FD_177992 | JGI IMG/M metagenome (GOLD analysis project Ga0214921, IMG submission 177992) | Freshwater microbial communities from Lake Lanier, Atlanta, Georgia, United States - LL-1505 | ecosystem: Environmental > Aquatic > Freshwater > Lake | place: USA: Georgia | collected... | reverse complement strand
GTTTATAGACCTGAAGACATAGATTTATTAATAGAAAATATGAATTTTGAACAATCTTTTTTTTATGTAATACAATCAATTAATCACGCCCATAATTCAAATCTATTCACACTACAAGAAAGTGAATTAATTTCAAAGGCTCTAAGAATTTTAAATAAAGGGATTAATTCAGGACAATAAAAAAATTTTTTGATTGTCATTTTTTTTTATATTTGTAGTAAATATTGAAAAATGAAAAGAATATTATTTTTAATTTTATTGACAATTTCATCAAATTGTTTTTCTCAGCAAAAAGTGGATGGAACACCTATGTCAAAATTTCTTATTAATGAAATAAGAAAAATAACTAAAAAAAATGTTGTTCTTTTTATGTATCGTGAAAAAGAAGATACAATAACCGTTGTTGGATTTACAACATATAATAAAATAAAAGAAAAAGATGAAAATTTTGATTTTGAATATGTAAAAAAATATTATCCAAGATTATTGAAAATTTTTTACAAGTTCAATAAATGATTAAAATACTTTATTTTATTCTACTTACACACAAGTTGCATTTCCCAAGCAGTACTACCTACAGGTGAAACATTTATTATATCAATTTTATTTACCCCACGTAACTTTTTTATGGGACCTATTTCTCCGTTACCTGTGTTAATTTCTGATTCCAATATTGCCCAAGGAAAATTAGGACCTAATTCATTAGGTAGGTTTTTTAATTTTTTATCATTTAATGCATCGTATTTTCCAAATATATCCATATAGTTACGATTATCTCCAAATACACTAGAAAATGATTTTTTAAGACCCCACTTTTTCATCTCAGGTAATGCCCTTATAAGTCTTTCATCATTAGAACTAATTTTTGAAAATTTATTTTCACCGAATTGTTTTGGTAATTGTCCTGTACCATATTTGGCCATCAAAATAGTTCCTAAATATATCTTATAACAATCATCTTGACTCCCTTTAAAATTAGTGTTTCCGTATATTTTACCATTATAGTTAACATAAAAAATATCAGGCATATACATGGCATTAAATTTAAAAGTGAATTCACCCATATCTTCAACAATAGAATAAGTATATGTTTTAGTAAAATCATCTTTTGCGGAAATTACACCACCATCGGCCTGTATATGTAGTCCACATTCCAGTATAATCGTATCAGTTGGCTTTTCTTTTTTATCTCCCGAAATATCAAAATTAACGTATTGTTCTTGATCATATTTTTCTTTAAGATCTGGTTTGTTCTGATCTCCTTTTGTATATGGGGTTTTACCAATCGTTAAAGTTTTTTCTTCTATTGAAGGTAATTTTATTGATAAAATACCTTTTTTAATTAATTCAGGGAATATTTCCTCAAAATATTTTTTAATACTTTGGGCTCTTGCAAGGGCTAAACTACCCTTTTCTTCAAATCCTTTGGGATTTGTTACTTGTGACTCTCCCGCAAAAATATTAACGGTAAAATGACTCGAATTACTACCTTTAATAAACTCTTCAATTTTAGTTTTTAAATTTTCTATTCCTGACTTAGCAGATTGTGAATTATATTCTCCGTAATTAAACTTATCACCTAGTTTTACTAAAGGAAATTTTATTATTTTTTCATCTTGTTCACGTATAATATACAAATTTTTAGTTGCCGTTTTATGTAAATTTAATATTCTATCTTTTTCACCCTCATTAATAATCCACGATTGTTTTATCATATCACTTTTTGATTTATTTATAAATACCTAATAAAATAAAAAAAGGTCCCTTTTGGGGACCTTTCTTTTTATTTTCAGAGGAATGATTATCTCAATTCTCTTAAGTCGAATGTTCTTACACCATCAACTGTAATTCTACCATAGAAACGATTATTAACAATTTTCTTAGCGTATCTTGTCATAATTCCTTTGATAGGTGTAAAGTTGAACGGATTGTACATTGTTGGAGTAAGTTGTAATGGTACATACGGTGCGTAAATGTAACCAGTATCCAATAAAGAAGTACCTTTGTGTCCAATCAAAACTTGGTTTGGTGGGAAATAAGGGTCTCTATAAACTTGATATCTTCCTGCCAAAGTACCTACTCTTTCAATACCCATGTTATATTGGTCTTGTTCAGGAGAAGCATTTGATACGTGGAAATATTCCAAATCATCAAAAATTGCACTGATTTCAGAAGAAACTACGATCCAGTTAGCTCCACCTCTTAAGGTTGACTTGTGGATTTGTGCAGATAATTGGTTAATTGCTGTGATCAAAGTTTGGTTCCAGTCCTTTTGTGTGTAAGGAACTGCAGATCCACCTAGTCTCTTCCATCCGTTGTAATCCCAACGTAAGTTCCAAGCCGCACCTTTTCTCAAATCTCTCAAGATTTCTCTATCAATTTCTGCCGCAACCTGCTCAGATAATAAAGCTGTTAATTCAGCTTCAGCATCAATGTTGTGGAATGCCGCAACGTCTTGAGCCATCTCAGGAGACCATTGTGCTCTTAATTTTCTTTCAGTCACACTAACAGTCACTGACATAAGGTCAAATGAAACTTCACCAATTTTATCTTCAAATTCCAAACTCTTATATAATCTATAAACAGGAACGAATGCGTTGTTATTTGCAGTTGTAGATTGGAACGTTGATCCTGTATAACCGTCCATAGAATTAGAACTAACAGTTGCAGGAACTTGTAAATCAATTTCTAAATATATAAGTCCATTAACAGTACATATGTTATCATACTGACCACCACCTGTCAAAGCATCAGGAAATGTAGATGTAGTGTTTGCATTACCATATTGAACAATACCTTTACCATATTTTTGAGTTACAACTCTGAATAAGTAAGGATTTGTTGTGTTGGCCGATGTTGTTGTATTACCTGTTGCTCCGTAAATATTTAAACCAGATAAAAATGATTCGTTATCAATCGGATTACCATCAGGACCAATCAATTTACCTGCGCCAGTGGTTGCAAAACCTGACATAATCAACAATACTTTTCTGTAATCACTTAAAGTATATGCCGAAGTTATAAGAGTTCCACCTGTACTATCCCAAGCCGCAGTTACTGAAGTTGCGGTTATTGCAGAGAACTGACCTTTAGAGTAGTCAAATAAACCAGAAGGATCCAATGCAGGTTCATTACCTTCATAGAATCTATCATAAAGATCTCTAGTGTTATTGAAATCATATCCTGCATTAGGATCTGATGGACCGTTTGGTGCCCCATAAGGTGAGTAGTGAGTGTTATTTGTGTCGTAACTTTGAATATTAGGTACGAAGTAGAATAACTTACCAATTGGTAAATTCATTGCTTGTACAGAAACGATATCATTTGCCAATAATTTAGAAAATACTCTTCTAACTATTGGGAAAACAACTGTTTCGAACGCACCTGTATCAGATGTAGTTGTAGATTCGTTAATCAAGAAAGATGCTTGGTTTTCATAAAGTTGTGCAACGTTCTCTCTCATGTGACCCTTAAGACCTTCTAAAAATCCTAATCTGTCCCATTTGTTTATTGTGTCTTCTTTGATAACTTTTAGGTGCTTAAGACCTATATTACCAACAAGACCTGATTCTAATAATGCTCCCATTGTGTTTTGTTTTTATTTTATTTATTTTATTTTTGCCATTAAATCCTTCATTCTTAAGAACTGAGGATTTTCGTAAGTTTTTGATTCGATTAATGTTGTTGATGATCCGGAAGAAACTGTATTATTGATCTTTTTTTCAAAAGATTCATTAACTTGTTTAGTTTCAGTTTTTCCTAATTCATCTTTTAACAACTTATAAAGATTTTTTGATTCTTTAAGTGTTTCAACATTATCAAATCTTCTTAAGATATTAATCTTTTCTTTTTTGGTTGTTGAATGCTCCGTGAATAATCTTGTAGTATATGCCAAGTTTGAATTGAATATAGCAACTTCATTTAATTTATCTCTAAAAATATTTAGTGCTTTTCTATATTCTTCATTCTTTTCTCTTAACATTCTAATTTCAGATTCAAGAGATTCTTTTTGAATTGATGTATTAAACGCTGAATGTGCTCTTGGTTTTGGTAAACCACCCTTTCTGAATTTAGAACCCATACCTAAAGTTCTTGCCGCTTCTTTAGTTTCAACCTTTTCTTTGCTAACTTTAGAAGATTTTGGTTTTGGCATTTCATATTCGTATTCAAATTCTGCTTTACCGGTGCCCATTGTTTTAGGACCTTCTTTTCTTTTTTCGTTAAAACCAGAAGTTGATTTTTTATACGAAAATTTAGGACCAGATCCAAGTCCAACACCTTTAGGTTTTTTTGAAGTCATTTTTTTACTTTCTTCAACAACAGAATCCATGTCGTCATATTCGTACATTTCTTCATTTTTCATGTCGTCATATTCGTACATTTCTTCATTTTTCATGTCATACATGTCGTCATCTTCATGCATCATATAATCTGATTCTTTCATATCATCTTCGGAATCAAACTCAATCTCATATAGAACTTCATCTTTATCTGATTCTTCCATTTCATCTTTACCGAATATTGAATTAATGATGTCATCAGTTGACTTGTCGGATTCATCCATATCATTTTCATAGGATTCACCCATTTCACCTTTACCAAATATTGAATTAATGATGTCATCAGTTGATTTATAATCATTTTCAAGATCTTCGCTTTCTTTAAATTTCATTTTTTTGGGTTTTTCGTAAGACTCACCAAGTTGTAAAAGATATTCAACATCAGCATCGTTATCTGTTAAATGAACATTTTTACCGTCTTTTTTTATGATGATACCATCATCTTCTCCCATTGATTTAAACACCTTTAGAACTTCTTCTGGTGATGCATTTGTTAGATCAATTGGTGTTTCATCATCTTCCATGTCATCTTCTTCAGAGTCCATGTCTTCTTCTGATTCATGATCCATGTCATCTTCTTCAGAGTCCATGTCATTTTCTGATTCGTGACCCATCTCATCTTCTTCAGATTCAGAGTCCATGTGATCTTCTGTGTCAATCTCATCATCTCCTTCATTAAGAGATTCTTTTACTAATTGATTGATTTCTTCCTTCATAGTAGAAGCAAGTATTCCTTTTGCATTTTCAGAAATGGCTTCTTCAACATTTTTCATTTGAATGAAAGCCTCTTCAACTAAATTTTTCTTTATTTCTGTCATGAAATGTTTATTATTTATCAAATAAATAGTGTCTAATTGAAAAAAAAATTATAAACGAAAAAAAAAAGTTTTTTAAAAACAAAAAAGGTGGTCATAGACCACCTTTTTATTTACATATTTAATTTAACTTTTAATCGATTACTTCATCAATTTTGCTTTCGGATACGTAAGTTATTCTCCACTCGTTAGCAAAGTTTTCATATTTTTTTGTAACCTTTGCCTCAACATCTGTAACAGAAAATCCTTTAACAAGTTTCTCTTCTCTAATCTTTTTTATTTTACCAGAATTTTCATCGGGCAAATCATATTGAACCTTTGCTATGAAATACTTTTCTTCCATTTTATTATTTTCCCAAATAATCGTTTAATTTTTTCATTAAGTCAAGCGACTTATCGGTATTTGATTTTTCTTTAAACTTTGATTCTTCTTCCAAATTTTCCTCATATTTTCCACGATCTTCAATGTTTGAAAACAAATATGCTCCAGGTGTAGATGGAGAAGAAACCAAATCAAAACAGATTAATTCAAAATCGTCTTGAACTTCATTTCTTTCACCGACTTTTTTTAAGGAACCGACCCCTCTTGATGATACTCCCATAGTAACTCCTTGTCTCATTAAATTCGCCGCTTGATCTCCCTTAGTTGAAACAATACCTCTTTCATGAAATCCTGGTGATGTCAATAATTTAAGTTTACCCATCAAAACATTTTTATCCCACCATATATCGGTAATTATGTGAGATACCCTGTCTAGGTCAATAAGAGAAGATTCTGGGTGGTTTAACTCAGAAGTTGATAAACCCTTTGAAATTAATTTTTTATAGTTTTCAACCTCTCTTTTTAATATTTTTTCAGAATAAAATCTACCGTTTCTGTTTAGCGTATCGCATTTTTGTAAAACGGCATAAAATTCAAACGGGTTTTTATAATCTTGATTTGCGGACTCTTTTAGAATTTCATAATTGAGTCTGTCTTTGGGGGATACATAACCACTATCCATTTCAATTAATATACCGTGGCCAAGTTCATTTGACTCTAAAACTCTCAATTTTTTCATTTAATCTTTTATGATAAATATCCTATATCTATTACTTTATCATCGCTTTGATTTTTTTTAGATTTTGAGAAATAAAAATATCGGTTATTGTTAATATTTTCATTAAAAATATTCTGTGCGATGGTTATAACCGAATCTTTTATTTCATTTGATTTAAACTCTAATTCAAATAATGTAAAAAGGTTTATTTCTAAATTAAAGAAGGATTTTTTCCCTTCTAATATTCCGCTGGTTCTTAAATCCAAATCAACTATACTTTTTTCTTTAAAAATTTTTTGATTGATTGATTTTAATACCGAATGTTTAATTTCTCTGGTCAAATTTCCTGACACCCTACCCCAATTTTCAAAATCATTTTTTGGTGTTACCCAAGATTGTAAGTTAATGTATATGGATTTTAAATTTTTATAATCTACTGTTCCGTACGTTAATTTAATCGGCTTATGTAGATCAATCTTTACACTTTTCCCTTTCTTCATTAATTCACATTGTTTTTATGTTTATTTTAATTAAAAATTAAAACAAATAATTGGCAGTGTCAAAATTTTATTGTATTTAATATTCAAAAATTGAATGTATAATATATATAGAATATAAAAATGAACAAATTATGATAATAGTTGAAGTTAAATCAGGTAATATTGAAAAGGCATTAAAAGAGCTTAAATCAAAAGTTATTAAAACAAAACAAATTCAAAAATTGAATTCAAAAAAAGAACACATAAAAAAATCTGTGTCAAAAAGATCACAGATTTTAAAAGCAAAATACATTGAAAATAAAAACAAATAATTAAATTGATTCTTCTAAATTTTTAAGTTTTAAAAAATTAATGTGATCAAATTTTTCGTGTTTTACTTTGTCTATTGTTTCAGACACTTTTTGTTTTAAATCAGTATCTTCTTCTTGTTTTAATACTTTTTCTAATTTGTTTAGAATACCTTCTTTTAATGTATCAAACTTATTTTCTAGCGTTTTATAATCTTCCGAAACTATTTGTAGAAATTCTTTTTGGGTTGATTCATCCAAATTATCAATATACGTTTTTAATGTTTGGTTTGCAATATTAACCATTGATTTTATGGGAATATTGATATTTTCTTTAACAATTTTTGACTTAGAGGTTAATACCGAAATTATATTTTTTTTAGATTTGATCCTCTCGTTTATATCTAATTCGTCAAAAACTAATCTATCAATATCCAAATATTTGTTCTCAATATTGTCATTTAAATTTTTATGTGATTTAATTGATGGAAATATTTTATCTAAAAGATTTATACCTTCCTCTAAAAATTCTTTCGCCTCTGACTCAGATAGACCCTGAGGCGTACTTAATTGATCGTATAGAATATATGCTCTTGATATACTTTTATTATTTAAAACGTTTTGTTTAAAATGTCTTAAATATTTCTTAAATTGTTTCTCATCTTTATAAGATTCCAAAAGGTTCTTCTCAATTATTGATTTTATTTTACCAAACGTCATTTAAATATTATTTACTATATAAATATTAGTTATTTAATAACTTATTTAATTCTTTTGAAATTTCACCCAAAGATTGTTGTGCCTGACCTAGGTCAATGAATTTTGATCCATCAATCATATTGTTTTCAACTAAAATATTTAGATTATTTAATCTACTATCACCTATTGGTGGAGGAGGTCCTCCAGCAGGGCCTTCACCGCCAGCTGGTGGGGCGGGTGGAGGAGGTGGTGGTGGGGCCGAAGGATAAGAACCTAAATCACCCTCAGGTGGTGGAGCTCCGCCTTCTTTTTTCTCTGTTGGTAAATTACTATATAGTTTATCAATATTATCAAATATGCCTGTTTTAGTTATAATTGTGGCAGTTCCTTTAAGTTCTTCACCAACAGCTCTTTCAATTCTTTGTTGTTGTAGATCAAGTTTAATTTCATCATCAGACCAACCGAATATGTGTTTCTTGGCCCATGTGGCAGATGTTGCTTGAATACCACTTCCAGGATCCGCAACCAATGACGCATATAATGCAACCTTTTCCTTCCAAATGTCAACTTTTAATAGATCTGCTTGTGTGGATGGATTCGATAAACTTAAAGTAAAGTTTTGTAATTCGTCCTCAAAACCTAATAAGAATAAATGTATAATTGCAATTTTATTCAATTCTTGCAACATACTTTTTTGAATTCTATTAATTGTCCTAGCGAATCTGATATCTTGTAATGCAAGGTTTTTTCCATCTCCAACCACTTCTTCAAAACCCAAAAATGCCTTTGGAACACGTAAAGCGGTTAATAATTTCTTTTGGATATATTCAATATCGGCAATTTCTGACAAATTGGTTGCTCCCGGCAATGTCTCAATTGGACTTGGTGATGATGGATCTCTAACAGGGACAAAGTAATCTTGGTCAACCGCCATTTGATTAAATCTCATATCCACATTACCCGATTTACTGTCAACAATTTGTTCTCGTTTGAATTTATTGGCCACACGATTTACATATGCCTCAATATCATCATCATTCATGTTTCCAACAAAAACTTTAAATATTCTTCGTTCAGGTGCCCTTGAAGTTCTATAAATCAACATCGCATCTTCACACAACAACAATTGTTTCCAAGTTCTTCTTGCCTTTTCCAACATAGAAGTACCATATGGTAATTTTCTATCGTCACCCAATAATCTAAAATGACCTATTTCCCATGATTGGAACTCCATTGCTTTATTTTTCCAAGTAAAGTGAAGTGGCTTCTTATCTTTAAGTTGGTCTTTTGTAATATCAACAGAAATTCTTGAACTTACACCAATTTCATGCCTTTCAATTTCTATTGTCGGTAATTGTTGTACACCAACAACACCCTTTTCAGGATCTAATTTTAGATGTATAAAATTATCTCCATACTTACAAGTGTTTCTTGTCCACATTGGTAAGTTGGTATTGATATCAAGATTGTTGTTAAATAAATCGGCTAAAACACCTTTAATTCTTTTTGACTCAGAAAATATCTGAAGAATATACCCATCCTCATCAGTTGTGGTTGATTCTTCGGCGTAAATATCAAGTGCTGCCGAGATTTCCGGAGTATTATGTGAAAAAATAGTATCTGTCGCAAAGTTTTTATAACCCGGAACTGTTAAATCATACACTGGAATAATACCATAAGGTTCAATTGAAACTATTTTATGATTAACGATTTCATTTGAATTTTCTGTTACTATTTTTTTTGAACGTTGGTGAATTGATTTTTTAATCCCATAAGATTCAATAAAAGTTAACCAGTTATCAAATCCGCCTTCTCGTATTGTTTTTAATATTTTATTTTTAGAAATATTAAGTGTTTTGGATGTTTTAGTTATGGTAATATTTTTTTTAGCCGTTTCAACCAATAAGTCCCAAGGAAGTCTTTTAAAGTTATTATTTTTTTCCCCGTTCATATCTTTTTGAGATTTTTCAATGTTATAAACATCTAAAAAATCAAACCAATTTTTAAATCCATTAAACCTTAAATCATTTTGTAATTTTCTATAAGAAACATTTAGAGATTTTGCGGTATCAACTATTGTTTTATGTTGTCTTGCGGAATCAACTATTTTTTCAAACGGAATATTAATATACGAAGGATTTCTTGAACCTTTTCGTCTTCCATTCCAATTTAATTTCCCTTTACGTTTTGCAACCTCAGACATTTTCATTCTATATTCCGGATTTGACCATAATTTTTCATTATTTAATTTTGCATGATATGCTCTATGTTCTGAGATATCCATAATTGATAGATTTTCAGGTGAATTATTTTTACCATTAAAATCTATATGATGAACTTCTTCATTTTCTTTTATTTTAACCTCGTGATACCATTCAGCAATTAAATTATGTTCTGAAACCCAACCATTATGTCCAACACTTGAATTACAAGTATAGACCCAATTGTACTTCTCATTATTGTAAAATGATTTACGATAAAACGGCATCATAGAATCTCCAATTTCCAAATTCTCTACTTCACAAAAAACACCATCTCTTTTAAGAAATCTATGACCATATGTTGCAATTATGTGCGATCCATCGTCAAAAGTTATTTTATATGTCATTTCATCACGAGTGTAATGAGCATTTCTTGCTTTGGCAGGAACAACTTGTTTTAGATTATGGTCATACGCATATACAATAAATTCGTAATCTCTACCTTTTTTGGCCAGTTCGCCAATAGTTATAAAACCATCAGGAGTTGCTATTTTTGTATCAGATGAAATTGAATATTCCATAGATTCATAATCATATTGGGACGATAATCTTGTTGGTTCATAATAAATTGCTTGGGAATATAAGTTATTTTCAACCTTGGCCCATTGGTTTGCCAAATAGAAAGTTTGTTGAGCTTGCAACTTTTCAAGTTCATATTCTTGCTTATTATTTGTACGTAATAATTCTTTTTTGTCTAATTTAAAGGTGGGATAGTCTTGGTCCAATAAAGAGCTGGGACCAAATGTTTTTGATAATCTTTGCCAAACAGTATTTTTTTCTGCCATATTAAAATCTTATGTATAATATTAATTATTTTAAACACCAAAAACCAAAAGAATTTGTGTTTGTTATAATATAACTATTATATATAATAACAAAAGATTTTTTAGTTAAATTTTAAAACCTACGACCGCCAGATCCAAATAACCATGCGTGTTTAGCGTAATCTGACTTAGATGGTCCTTGATTATTATTTTGATTTACCACCATAGGATTAAAAAAATCAGAACTGGTTTTATTTTCATTTACGTTACTGGTCCAAGAATTTAACATCGCCTTTGTTTGATTAACGACTTTTTGTAAAGATTGAAATGATTTTTCTGCAACATATATTGCCATAGAAATACTCATAATACAATCATCATGATGGTTTTTTTGGTGATCGGGTCTACCATTGATATACACAAAAGTATTCATTTCGTTATATAATCTTTGTGAATACACTTTAAATCCATGTCTCATTGCTTCCTCAAATGCCGCAATAATTTGAACTCTTTTGTTGTTAAAGTTAATACCAGGTATCTTTTCGTTTAATTTTGGATCATATTTCCATTTATTTGTGGTGTCAACATTATCAATATACATACCACAAGAGTATCCAAATTCCTGCATTTTTCTCGCGGTGGAAACTCCCATACCACCAGTTAAATCAATAACACAATATGCGTTATACATAGTTCCCCATTTGTAAGCTATTTCAGCTAATATGTCTGGTGGGGTTTTTCCAACGTATTCTAAGACCTGTTCTCTCTCATCAAAGTCAATAATTTGAATACAAGAAAAGTCCTCAGAATCCCCCCTTGATACGTCACAAGCAATAACATACTTATGACCTTGCACTGGTTCTTTGAATATCCATAGACCTCCTCCCATCATTTTTGCTTGTGGGTCTCTGATTTGATTTTTGGCGATTTCTTGCATCAAGTTTGAGTCAAATACATTATCTCCTGAACCAAGAAAATTGCATTCCAATTCCTGAGATATTCTTCTTTTGTCAAATTTTAATTTCTTGGCCATTCCTTCATACCAAGTAGAGCAAGGTTTATATCCTTGTTCAAGATAATCTTTAACCACATCAAAATCTCTTTCATACGGATTTTCATTATGTAAATTGACAATTGAATCCGCTGGATAATCTTCCCTATTTAACAAATAATGAACTATATCAGAAGTTTTAACCATATACAAATCTTTTGTATATCTTGGGTCTTTGTACCAGTACATTTCTGAGATTTTAAAGTCATTAAACCCTCTTAGTGCTTGGTCGTAAATTTCATAATAAATAGGATCATAACCATTCGGAGTAGATACAACAATAACCTTACCACCCGTAGATAGTGATGCCATACAAGCGGACCAAAAGTCAGGGTCGGCTTCAATATATGCGGCCTCGTCAAATATCAATATAGTTGGGGTATATCCACGGAGAGCATCCTTTGAGGTTGCAACCGCTTTAACTTCACAATCGTTGTTTAGTTTAAAATGTCTCTGTGAGTTTTTTTCTTGTGAAAAATCTACACCAACCCACTCCGGCCACTGTTCGGTGAAAGATCTGATTTTGTTTGCCATTTCAACTGCGGTATCCAGTTTGTTGGCGATAATTAGAATTTTTTCGGGTTTGGTTTTTTTTGCAAATGCAAGTTTTTTTGATGCCCACGCCGCAGTAACGGTGGTAACACCAGCCTGACGATATTTTAACGCAATGTTTTCATTGTATTTGTCAAAATCCTCAATAAGCTTTATTTGATCTGGAAATAAATCTAAGGGAACATACTTTGATACGGTATTATCGTACGTTTGTAAATAAGTACGAAGTGCATAAGGAGTATTCCTCATGCACTTCGTTACTTCTATTATTAATTGTTCTTTTGTCACAATTTTTTATTCTGGTCTTGATATACCTAAACTACTCAAAAAGTCGTCAAGGTTATCTTCATCTTCATCATCATCAGAATAATCAGAGTCATCGGATTCAATATTGTGCTCCTCTTTATATTCTTCAAACTCTTCTTTCATTTCTTGTGCTTTTTTCATAATTTCTTCAAATTTTGAAGTTGCCTTTCTAACTTTGGAAGAATCCTCGGAAATTGCATTTCCAATTATTTGTAAAAATTCTTCTGCAGGTATTTGATATAACACAATATGAAACCAGTTTATCAATCCTTTATTAGATTCGTCAAACATATTATCAGGTAAAGCAAATCTAATCTTTTCAACTACTTCTGGTCCTATTCGCAATTGCATTGGTTCATTTGACAGAACATCTGTCTGTCCTAAAACTTTTTGTCTAATTTCACTATCCTTAGGTAAACCATGTCTACCTTTAGCTTCTTCAATACCTTTTATTATTTCGTGACAAAGTATTGGAAACAACATACCATCAGCAATGATTTTGGTATCAGCGCCACTTTCCTCTTCACCTCCATAATCATCACCATCTTCATCATTACTATTATCATCCAATTCTACTTTACCAGCAATTCCACTTCCAGTTTTAGACATCATTTCAATTGCCTGTTCCATTGTGAAATACATCATATCATTAACCGCCATAATACCCAAATACGCAGGAAATAATCTAGGATCTATTGCGTCTAATCGTGATTTAACTTCCGGTTTTTGAAAAATGTAATGACCCTTTTTAGCGGCACCCTGAATTAGTGCGTTAATAATATGTCTTTTGTGCTTTTCTAATTCAATAATCTCTTCATCAGTCAAATCCTCAACATCAAAAGATTGAAATGACAATTTTTCGTTTTCGTCATTTTTTTTACCCTCTTTTTCAGGTTCATATCTGAAATTAGATGTATTAATAGGTTGTCTGTTTAATCTTGCAACAATTTTTACCCAACCTTCAGGAATTTCAGACTCATCCATTGACGCTTCAATCGCCAAATTTTCCAATTCTTCTCTATGCCTTGATTCAATACCCATAATCATAGGTACCTTTGACATTTCTTCTCTAAAAATACTCTGAATTGTTGCGGGGGTCAAAGTTTCAAGATTTTTAATTCCTCTTAGTTTTTCAGCAACTTTTAAGAACCTTGAGCTAACAAGTCTCTCAATATCTTTTGATCCCTTTTGCATGGATGGGTTGTACGCATAAACGTTTTCAGGATCGCTCAATTTTCTTTCTAAGTTTGGATCCATTCTTTCAGGTCTTCCTTTATAATCTATTTGTTCTCTTATATTAGCCATTGTTTAAAATTTTCATGATTGCATCAATAACTTCATCTTTTGCCTGTTCAGGATTTACGGCCTTTGGTAAGGGGTTTTCTCCTGGATTTGGGTTTTGGAATGGATTACTTGGTTTAGGTTTTGGTTGACCTGGTTTTGTTCCAGGTGATGTCTTTGGTTTTGTAGGAGCAGTTGCCGGACCTTGTTCCTTTAAGTGTCGTAATAAATCACTTTTTGTGATTCTTGGTTGGATGTTTTTTTCTACTATTCTCATAATTTCATTTTCTAAAAATAAAGATACAGGATTTTTACCTTCTTTGAGCTGTTTTTTTACATCCTTAACGCATCTTTCGTATTTATGTTTTTCCTTTACTGTCCACAAATGCCTTTTATTAGTACCAAATTTTGTACCTAATTGTGCAGTACATATTGCGTATGGATTTTTTTCGTTGGTGTCTTGGTTATCTTCGTTATTTTCAATTTCAGGGATTATTTTAGTAATCCCATTATCATTAGAAACTTGCCAATTTCCAATTTTTGTTGTGGCATTTGGACCTAACTTTGTTACCGGTACTTGTTTTGTTTGAACACCCGGAACACCAGCTTGTTCATTTAACAGTTTTGAATATAATACATCAATTTGAGATTCATTCAAACCAGAAACGGTTTTAAGGGATAAACCCTTTTCCATCAGTTTTATTGCTTTTTTACTAATTTTCATAAACTACTTTCTTTTCAAATTCTAAAACTAAATCTCTTTCGTAGAGTAAATCTTTTATTTCTTTTTCTGTTGATCCGAACCTAAACACTAATCTCTTTTTTTCTCTCTCCTCATCACTTTCCCAAGCTAAGGCAACAACATCATCAATTGAATCTATCATACTAAAAAAATCAGAGTTTTGTATCAACTCCAATTTTACATCAGTGTTTTTCAGAACACCAACTTTTTTAATATGTTTTAGTTCTGGTGGTTTAGGATAACCATTTGATGGTTTGCTCTCCCAATAATCACCCCAAACATCATCATCCTCAGAAAATATAAATTCGTAAAGATTATCTCCCATATAGTTGGGACCTAAACCGTTTACGTAAATTAATTTGTTCATCTTAAAAATCCTTCAGGTGAAACTTTAACTTGCTTTCCTTTATTTTCAAAAACCAAATTATTCATATTTGTTTTTCCCACAAAAACAGCCCCATCATTTTCAGTCAAATATTTTTTTGAAATAAATGCCTGCTCAACGGTTTCAGTTAATCTAATAACCTCTTCCATATTTTTTCTTACTTCAGAAATTCTTTTTCTCTTTTTTTGTTCTTTTTTTGCAAGATCACCAACAACTTCTTTTTTTGTAAATTCAAAATAATTAGAAATGATGTTATCAACTTTGGATTCACCAAAGGTATACATTTCATTAGGTTCGATAGGGGGTTGTTCTTCTGAACCCATTGGACTCATATCTTCTTCACCACCTTGATACTCCATTTCATTTTCGTCACCCATATCTTCATCTCCATCATTTTCTTCAAATTTGGAAATTATGTCCTCCTTATCTTCATCCGACAAATGATCTAAGTCCAAAGATGACAAAATCATATTAATAACATACTTCATGTTTTCAGAAGTCATCCCATCTTCATTACTTAGAGTTCTGATTTTCTGAGACAATCTTCCAGTTAGTTTTTGTATCGTTTTGAAATTAACCTGTTCATCAGAATCTTTTTCTGAACCCATGTTTTTCTTTTGATTAGGACCTAATTCGTCTGTTGGCATCTCCTCATCTGGCATTCCACCTTGTGGCATCCCCTCATATGGCATTCCTCCTTGTGGCATCCCCTCATCTGGCATCCCCTCATCTGGCATTCCTTCATCTGGCATTCCTCCTTGTGGCATTCCTCCTTGTGGCATTCCGTTTGGATTTGCACTATCTGGCGATGGTGGTAATTCTGGCGAAGGAACTGGCGGTGGTGTCATAGGAACATCCATCTTAGGTTCAGAAATTTCATCAGAAGTTTTTTTAGGTGTTTTTAACACAAACTTTTTTTGTTCTCCGTATAATGAAGTACCTTCTTCATTTTCATTTAAACGATTTAATTCACCCGCAAGTAAATTCAATCTTTTAAACGCTTGAGAATATGATGAATAATACTTTCTATTTTTCATCGGCTCAATATAATCAGATTGGGATTCTGAAATAGATTTTTTAATAATATATCCTTGTCTTTCTTTAATAATTCTATAATTATTACCGTCAGCTAAAAATATTGAATACTCATTTTTGGCAGTTTCATTAATACTATTTGGAATTACTTCTTTAAATCTAGCAATTTCCATTATTCTATTTAATTTATCCTGACCTATTAATTTTTCACTTCCTATTGGTTTTAAATCTCCCATTTTTATTATTTTAGGTATTTTTAATTATTTAATCCGTTTTGTCCACCGAGTGTGATTGCATTTAATTGCCTTACTCGGTATGGTTGACCATTATTATCTCCGCCAAATTCCGGATAAGGCACTGACGATCCGGCAGGGAATGTTCCACCGCTAAAAGATCCAATCATTGAACTTGTATACTGATAAAACGAATTGGCTGATGTGCCAGATGATGGTATTGGCATATATTTTTTTATATATAAATATATTAATTTATTTAATTTCTATTTCAACAGATAATTTTTTATCCAAACTATCATTTAAGGCATCAAATAATTTTTCAATATACCCAGATCTTCTCAAAAACTTGAAAACCAAATTCTCATAAGACAGCTCACCATCTTTCTCTAATCCCGAACTTCTGTATTCTTTTAATTTATTTTTGATGTTTTCCAATTTTTCATAATCTTGATTCTTGGTAGAATATTTAATTGCGGAATTAATTTTATTAATCCAAACTTTGGCTTTGTTTTTTAAAATATTTTGATCAAGTTTTTTTGTTATTTTGTTTGGAACATCCAACCATTCATCGTTTAAAATGGAATAAACACCTGAGCTATAATGGGCTTCTTCTATGTCTTGGGCATACAACTCAACATCATACCCGTAAATTTTTATATCGTGATTTTCGTTAAATATTTGCTTTTTTTGGTTAAAAAGTTGTTTGTGTAGTTCACCACTCTCGCCGTACTGTCCAAAATCTATATATAAATGTAAGTCAAAGTCAGAAAATTCGGACCAGTTAAAATTAGCCAATGATCCCGTTAAAACAACATCATTAACAAATACATCCTCTTCAAGATAGTTTGTAAATTCATCGGCAATCTTTAAAAGAGCCTTTCTAATTTTGGGAATTAGTTTTGTTTTATTAGGACTGTTCGGATCAGTCCAAACTTTTGGATTTAATGTTTGTTTAACCGAAAAACTATCAAGTATTTTTTGAAAATCACTCATGGCAATTATACAACCACTTATTTAAAAACCCAACCAATTATTATGGGTGGGTTTTTATGTGGTTTATATATAAATATATGGGACAAGATAATTACATAGTTTATAACTTTGTATACTTGTATTTTTTGGATATTTCGGCACTAAAAAATTTACCTTGAGACTCCGATTTTCTAAATTTAGTATATTCTTGGTGAGGGACATCCTCATATTGGTATCTATGACCGCTATTGAATTCAATTATCAATAATTTTGTTTCTGTGTCATACTCCGTTTTTTTAATATTTGATGATTTAATCTCATTCAAAATTTTAGTACCGATAATTTCTTCTCTTGTTATTCCCATTATTAATTAATTTATAGTAATTGTTTTTTTGGTTTCTTTTTTATAATTTGGAACAAAGATAGTTAAAATTCCGTCTTCAGTTGTTGCTTCAATTAAGGTATCGTTATAATTATTTCCAATCTTAAATTGTTTTGACAATTTTTTTGTCTTTTCTTCTCCGTTTAACTTATAAGTTCTACTACCTTGAATATCAATAATACCATTATCAAGTTCAACTTTTAATGTCGATTTGTTGAATCCCGGTACATTAAAAAACAAATACGCACCATCTTTTGTGTAATTAACTTCATAGTCATCATCATCTTCTATGATTCTACTAATTGATTTGTAAGTCATTCCGTCATTACTTAAACGATCTAACATTCTTTCAAAATCTCCGCCGTTGTTAAAAATACTTCTATACATTTTCTTTTTGTTTTAATTTTAATTATTTTTTTATGGAAAATCAATTTATGTGCCATATGTTTTTTTATGACATAATGTCATAAATTAAAATTGAGCATGACAATTTGTCATAATATTTGTTTATGCATAATTTTTGATATATATTTACAAAAAGAATTTTACTATGAATGATTTAATGGATGGTAACGATAAGCTTAATAAAAATGAAAAACAATCATCTGAAAGTAATACGCCCGTGTTAGATAATTTTAGTAGGGATTTAAATAAGATGGCTCTTGAAGGTAAATTGGATCCTGTGATAGGTAGGGAAAAAGAAATTCTACGTATTGCCCAAATTTTATCTCGCAGAAAGAAAAATAACCCAATTATAATTGGAGATCCTGGTTGTGTATTGGAAGATACCATAATTGAAATTGAAAAAATCTCTGATATTGATTCACACAATATTGAAATTATGTGATATTTATTGGTGTAGGTATTTCCCAACGCCTGATTATTTATGATTATAAAACACAGAAAAAAAATATTGTTAGAGATTAATACAGTTTCAGACCTTGAGTCGTTTTTAATTCAAAATAACATCTATAAATTTTTTAGAGGATTTCAAAATGAATTTATAGATGTTATTGGTAAAAAAATTACTGATACAGAATATTTGAATTATAAACAAATAAAGCCGTGGTTAAAATCAGTATTAAATTATCCTGAAAGTGTATATCAAGAAAATTTTTTGTATTGTATGGGTTGGCCTCAAAATGAGATTACTGAATTCATTACACAAAAACAAAAAAACAACTCGTTAATTCTTTCAGATAAAAAACAAAAAAATCCGGAACAGTATTATACTAAAACACCAACAAGGATTGAATATTGGATAGATAAGGGATTTGATTTAGAAACGTCAAAAAAATTATTATCTGAACGACAATCAACATTTAGTTTTGAAAAATGTGTTAAAATACATGGAATAGAAAAAGGTGAGGAAATATTTAAAAATCGTCAAAAAAAATGGATTTCTACTTTAAAAGAAAAAATAGATTACGAGTCAATTCAAAATAAAAAAAATTCATATGACTATAATAACAATTCTTTTAAAGATTTGATTTCTAGAACTTCATTTTTAAAAAAAACAAAAAAAATAATTTTGGAAGGGTTATTATTTGATAATATTAATTCTTTTATAGATTTTGTTATTTGTTCTATTGACATAAAACGATATTCCGATATGCAACCTTATATTTGTAGTAAAATTATTCAAAATAAATATGAAGTTTCTAAAGACACTATTAGAGATATTTTTTATTCGAAAACTTTTTACACATTAACTAAACAAACATATGGTGTTTCTGTTTACCATAACGGAAATAGATTTAAAAGCATTAAAGAATATGAATTAGCTATTTTTCTTGAAGAAAATAAAGTTGATTATGTTTATGAAAATTATTATCCTAATAAGAAATATAAATTTGATTTCTTCTTACCAAAATACAAAATTTATGTAGAATATTATGGTATGTTAGATGGTAAAAATCTAGATAAACTAAATCCAATACAAAAATTTTATTTAGATAAAATGGAAAAGAAAAACATATATTGTGAAAAAGAAAATTTAAAATTAATACACAACATTAATTTTAATCAATTAATAAATGAATTAAAACAAACTATATGAAAGTAACAATAAAAGAATTTTTTGATTTAGTTGAATCAGGTGGTGGTACTTATAAAATTAAAACTCCATCGGGATATAAACTTGTAGGTAATTTGTTTAAAAAACAAAACAAAAGTTGTAAAAAAATTACATTGTCCAATGGTAAAGAACTTTCAGGATCGGATGATCATTTAGTGGAAGTTACTGAAACATCATCTAATGAAAATGTTTTATTTCAAAATAACTCATACTGGATTAATTTAAAAAATATTAATGAGGGTGAGCTTGTTTGGTGTGAAAATGAGGAATTATCAGAAGTGATCAAAATAGAAGACATCGGTATACACAATACGTACGATTTGGAAGTTTTGGATGGGGAAAGAAAATATATTTCAAATGGAATAGTATCTCACAATTGTGGAAAAACGGCAATTGTAGAGGGGTTGGCAATAAAAATTGTGAATGGAGAATGTCCCCGCAATTTATTAGACAAAAGGATCGTTAACCTTGATTTGACTTCAGTAGTTGCTGGAACAAAATATAGAGGTCAGTTTGAGGAGAGAATGAAAATTATTATTGAAGAACTTCAAGAAAACCCCAACATAATAATTTTTATTGATGAAATTCATACATTGGTTGGTTCTGGTAACTCCGCAGGTTCTATGGATGGGTCCAATATATTTAAACCAGCATTATCCAGAGGGGAATTACAGTGTATCGGTGCAACCACATTAGATGAATATAGGAAACATATTGAAAAAGATGGTGCTTTAGAGAGAAGATTCCAAAAAGTTGTGGTAAATCCATCATCTGTGTCAGAGACAATTCAAATATTAAAAAATGCTTGTGAAAAATATGAAAATTTCCATAAGGTTAAATATTCGGATGAGGTGATTGAAACTTGTGTAAAACTTGCGGATAGATACATTACAGACAGAGAATTTCCCGATAAGGCATTTGATATTCTTGATGAAGTTGGGGCCAGAATGCAAACTGAATTAAAAATCCCTGAGGCGATTGAAGAATTAAAAAGAAAAGCCCACGAAATTCGTCAACAAAAAGTTGATGTTGTAAAAAAGCAAAATTATGAACAAGCCGCTCAATTAAGAGATAAAGAGAAAAAATTGTTGGATAAACTTAACTCAGAAAAGGCCAAGTTTGAGGAGGAAATGAAAAAAGACAAACAAAAAGTTTCCCTTGAAGATGTTTATGATGTTGTGTCCAACATCACAAAGATACCTGTAAGCAAAATGAATGTTGATGATACAAAATCATTAATTAATTTGGATAAGGTATTGATGGGTAGGGTTATTGGTCAAGATGCCGCAGTTATCAAACTCACAAAATCAATTAAAAGAAATAGGTTAGGGATCAAAGATCCAAATCGTCCAATTGGGTCTTTTGTTTTCCTAGGTTCAAGTGGGGTTGGAAAATGTATTTGTGGAGATACGGAAATAATAGTTAAAAATAAAGTAACTGGTGAAATTAAAAAGATAAATATAAAAAATATAGTACCCGACGCCAATTAACCCTAAATTGTTAAATAAATGTGTAAATTTTTTAAAAACAAAATAAATGAAAAAAGAGATGAATGATTTAACTAATCCATTAAATAGAATAGAAGAAATAACTAAAAGACTTAGTAAAAATGTTTTGCTATTTGATAAACACGAATTAGAATCTTTAAAAAAAATTACTAAAACAACCAAGATTAGTGATTACGAAGTTTTAACTGATGATGGGTTTGTTGATATTGAGGCTTTACATGAGACAATACCATACGAGGTGTATCATCTTAAATTAAAAGATGGTAAAGAACTTAAATGTGCCGATAATCATATTGTATTTGTTACTGAATATAATGAAAACACATTTGATCCTATTGGTTTAACTGAAGTATTTGTTAAAGACTTAAAAATCGGGTCATTTATTATGGTGTCAGATGAAAATGGCGACCTTATAGAATCCGAAGTTATTGAGGTAATTAATTTAGGATATGAAGAAGTTATGTATGATCTTGAACTAAAAGAAGATTCTAATAGAAGATATTACACTAACGGGATCTTATCACACAATACACATTTGGCAAAGCAACTAGCAAAAGAGATGTTTGGTTCTGAGGATTTATTGATACGAGTGGATATGAGCGAATATCAAGAGAAACACACCGTATCCAAATTGGTGGGGGCACCTCCAGGATATGTTGGATATGAAGAAGGTGGAATGTTAACAGAAAAAGTAAAAAACAAACCATATTCCGTAATCTTGTTTGACGAAGTTGAAAAAGCCCATAAAGACGTATTTACAATTTTACTTCAAATACTTGATGATGGCCACGTAACAGATAGCTTGGGAAGAAAAATCAATTTCAAAAACACATTAATAATCCTCACCTCAAACTTGGGGGTTAAAAAACTCCAAGATTTTGGATCAGGTATTGGTTTTAGTTCAAATCAATATAGTAATGAAGAAGCCAAAAAACAAATGTTGATGAAAGAAATGAAAAACTTTTTCGCACCAGAATTTATCAACAGGATTGACGATACCATTATTTTTAATTCATTATCTTTTGAGGACTCCAAAAAAATCGCCGATATTGAACTAAAAAAATTAGTAAACCGTTTAATTGATCTTAAACTAAATGTAACTTACGACAATACACTTGTTGATTATATCTCCAAAATTGGATTTGATGAGTTATATGGCGCAAGACCACTCAAAAGAGCAATACAAGATAAAGTTGAAGATCTATTATCAGAAGAGTTTTTGATTGGCAATATAGTTGAAGGAAAAAATTATAACATTGAGGTTAAAAACGATGAAGTTATTATTAATGAGGTAAAGTAATTGTATCAAAAAATGGGGGGGGGTTATCTCCCCTATTTCGCTAATTATCGGTTATATTCCCTATTTCGATCATTATCGGTTATATACCCTATTTTTCATATTATCGGTTATATTTATTTTGATATAAACTAATTTTTAATTACCTTTGTAATAATGGCACATAACTCACATAGCGAAATTAGTCTAAACCCTCTACTTAAAGAGGTTCTAAGTGTTCCAACCAAAACATACAACGAAGGACTAATGGTTGAGTTCATTAAAAACTGGTTAACTAAAAACAATATTGAATATTATACCGATACAATAAACAATATTTACGCAACAAAAAAAGAATCAGATTCGGTTGTTAACGAACCTAATTTTTATTTCCCATGTGTTGTATCTCACACAGATACCGTTCACGAAATAAATAAAATTAATATCGTTGAAGAATATCTACCTAATGCCCAAGGAGAATTAAAATTGTCATATAAAGCTTATGATGATCTTGATAAACCAACCGGTATTGGCGGAGATGATAAGTGTGGCATATTTGCTTGTTTAATATTGTTAAAGGAACTTCCATACCTAAAAGCGGCATTTTTTGTTTCAGAAGAAACAGGATGTCACGGATCAAAAAGGGCCGATGAAAACTTCTTTAAGAATGTTGGTTACGCAATTGAATTTGACGCACCCGAAAATTGGATGATCACAGAAAGGTGTTTTGGACAAGTTCTATTTGATAGAGACTCCAAATTCTTTGAGATAATTGATGAAGTTTTTGTTGAAAACATGAACAAAGAATATATGGAGTATATGACCAACCCTTATACCGATGTATATGCTTTGAGAGGAAAATTTGATTTCTCATGTATCAATTTCTCAATAGGATATTATAAATACCACACAAAAAATGAATATGTGGTTGTTGAAGATGTATTTAACGGAATTAACATAGGAAAAAAAATGATAGAAAAGTTGGGGTATAATCTACATTATAAAAAATTAAAACCTAACTTGTATATTTAATATTAAGTTCTTTAAAATATGGGCCCGCCTTGGATTTGATTTCAGGTATCAGGGATAGATCGCAAGTAGTCAGAATTCATCTATGACTTAAATACACGGTGAAGAAGATTAACTGGCAATACTTTTGCTAAAATGGCAGCTTTAGGTTTAACTAGAGATGCTGTTGTTGTTGCTGCATAATTGTAGAGAACAACGATCGGGTCGGTTAGGACATATAACCCAGGAACAGAAGTCCAATATACGGGTGACAGGTCAGAGCTCGTTCAAAATAATTCTGAGACCAGGTAATTTGTGAGTTTGGTTCCATCTAATCAAACTTAATATTCCGTAACATTGAGAAACAATGTTGTACTAAACTTGTAGTGATTTATTGTTGAAACAGGAAAGACAACGGTTCGATTCCGTTCGGGTCCACTGTCGACTTTTTTGTACTTTCTTTTATATACATTAATAAAGAAAGTACAAAAAGTCTTTTAAAATTTGTTTTGTTAAGTTTCCAAATAAAATAATGTTTGTCTTTAATTAAATTTTCTACATGAAAAAATTGTATAGATCCAGATTTGGTAAAATTGCCGGCATTTGTAAGGGGCTTGGCGAATATTTTAATATTGACGAGATTATTATTAGATTGATATTTTTGGTTCTTATATTTACACCATTCCCAATTATTATATTATATGTTATATCTTGGATGGTTATACCAAAAAACAAATTATATTAATTTATGGGCCACAAAGTCACAATAAAACGACATTTAGCAAAAACAATAAGTTATAGAATAATCAGCACCTGTTTTGGGTTTTTAATTATGTGGTTTATAACAGGTAACATTGTAATTGGGGCGGCATTCAGTACTGCTGAATTGTTAATCAAACCAATAATTTATTATTTACACGAGAGGGTTTGGTATAAATGGATTAAATTCGGTTTAAACGATAATACCGATTAAAATATATTTTTTTTATTTGGTTAGTAATATTTATTTGTTATAAAACCTAACATGAAAAAAATATTAAAAGAGGCCATTGCTCAATCAAGTACATTATTTGGGAACCAAAATAATAGGGTGGTAGTTCCACCTGATGGAACACATGCAGGTCAATCAGGCTGGCAAAGTGGTAACGGTTATGATATTTATAATCAACCTGGTACACCTGTGTATGCAATTAGTAGTGGTACTGTATACAAACTTTATGATTATGGAGGGTTCAGACAAGAAAACGGTAAAAAATTGTATGGTTTTAAATTAACAGTTGATAGTTCTGACAATCTTCCTGACGTTTACTATGCACACTTAGAACGTCCTGCGGTTCAAAATGGTCAAACAGTAACTTGTGGTCAATTAATAGGATACATTAAACTATGTCCGCCTCAAGTTGGTAAACCCGAATCTAGTCACGTACATATTGCCGTAGAAAGAGGTAGTATAACCGCATTTTTGAGTAAAGATGGTTCTATTAAATGTGCAAATGGCCAACAAATAAACGACACTGGATCTGAAAATTCATCTACTGGAGGATCTAATGATCAATCCGCCAACTCTCGACCTGATCCTTTTGGTTTAGCGATACCTAACTCTAGTGATTCTTTTATTGGCGGTATTACAAAAAATTTGGTGGGTAAAAGTTTAGGTCAAGATATGGTTAATTCGTCAATAGATAGTAGACCTTTATTACAAGAAGCAAATAGTGAAAAAGGTAGTTTTGTTTTTTGTAATATTTCGTCTGTGTCTGTAAGAGATGGCGATAAAGTTAATAAAGATAAGTCTTTTGGGGTAATGAACCGTGATGTTTCAGTGACAAAATATGACTTTTACGGCAATAAAGTCCGTTTTGATAAAAAAGAACTGAATGGAAAAAAACTTATACAATCAGACTATTATACTGTAATTATACCCTTTAGTGATAACGATTATGTAAAAAGTCCTGTTAGTGGAATTGTGTCTATAACAACAAAAAGTGGTTCCACTTGTAATAACAAAGTGGAAATTAAATTTTCGGTAAGTAATTATGAAAAAAAAGATACTAAAAAGACGGAGGATGACTACAATTATACAGACTCAAAAGTTTTGGGAATAGAATTAGGTAGAAATTACGACCCATTGATTAGAGATATTACTAATATAATACCAAATTTTTTTAAAGATAAAAAAGACAAAAAAACAGGAGAAACCATAAAAAGATTTGGTTGGCCGGGTCAAGACGTAGCCCCATCAGATTGGAACAATCCTAAAACTTACATTAAAGATTCTATTGATGAAAATATTAAAAGAATTAATGAATTAATTAATTACAAAAAAAATATTCTATAAAAAAAACCCACCTTTTGGTGGGTTTTAACTTTTTACTTAGCTTCTTTAACCGTATCTACAGTAACAACATTAGTTGTATCGTAAGAAACAATTGTTGTGTCGTTGGTTGATTCATTTGATGGTTCAGATCCACAAGATGATAAAGACGCAACTAGAGCAATTAACAATACAGATAGTACTTTTTTCA
>Ga0214921_10003092_pt1 | contig 26063 bp, 27 predicted proteins | sample LL1505_MetaG_FD_177992 | JGI IMG/M metagenome (GOLD analysis project Ga0214921, IMG submission 177992) | Freshwater microbial communities from Lake Lanier, Atlanta, Georgia, United States - LL-1505 | ecosystem: Environmental > Aquatic > Freshwater > Lake | place: USA: Georgia | collected... | reverse complement strand
GGGGGTCGGGTGGACGCGGTGTTTTACTGCCCGCACGCGCCGGAAGAGGCCTGCACCTGCCGCAAGCCGGCACCCGGCTTGTTCACCCAAATCGCCGAACGTTACGGCGTGTCGCTGACCGGCATGCCGGCGGTCGGCGATTCAGCGCGTGATCTGGTTGCCGCGCAGGCGGTGGGTTGCGTGCCGCACGTCGTGCTCACCGGCAAGGCCGCAGGTTACCGTGGCCAGACCTTGCCCAGCAGCTATCCGGCGCATGCCGTGGTGCACGACGATTTGGCGGCCTTTGCCGACTACTTGGTCGCTCGGTCCTAGGGCTGACGGCACGTCCGTACGCTCCCTCTATTTCTACAAGGCCCTCCACCATGCCGCTGATACGCTCCGCATTGCACATGCTCTGGATGGTGGTGACCGTGATTCCGTGGGCGATCGTGCTCTTGATCGTGTCCATTTTTGTCCGTGGAGACCGCTTGTGGGCGGTCGCGGCGGGCTGGCTGCGCTGCGCCATATGGGGTGCGCGGGTAATTCTGGGCATTCGGGTCCGGGTGAGCGGCATGGAGCACCTGCCCATCGGCAAAAACAGCGGGGCGATTCTGCTGGTGAAGCACCAGTCCACGCTGGAGACGTTTTTGCTTCCTTCGCTGATGCCGCATCCCTTGGCGTATGTCTTCAAGAAAGAGCTTCTGTATGTGCCGTTTTTTGGCTGGTCGATGGCGCGTCTGGACATGATCCACATCGACCGGAGTCTGCGCGCCCGTGCCTTTGCCAAAGTGGTTTCGCAGGGCAAGGAGCTGCTGGCGCGGGGGGTCTGGGTCATCATGTTCCCCGAGGGCACGCGGATCCCGCGCGGCGAGCGGGGTGAATACAAATCGGGCGGTACCCGCTTGGCCATTCAGACCGGCGTACCGGTGTTTCCGATTGCGGTCAGTTCGGCCAAATGCTGGCCGCGCAAGGCCTTTGTCAAATACCCCGGCGTGGTGGACGTGTCGATCGGCCGGGCCATTTCCGGCGAAGGCCGTCGCCCTGAAGAAATGATGCGCGAGGTTGAAGATTGGATTGAGACCGAAATGCACCGGCTGGACCCCGAGGCCTACACCGCCTCTTAATCGCACGCGCCATGCACCCGCTGCTGCGCTACACCTTAGATATATGTTTGGGGCAGCTCCAGCCCCCGAACCCGCTGCGCTTGCACCCCCGGTGCCCCTAACCGTGCCGCAGTTTGCCCATCCCCAAGCCAGCCGCCAGCTTCAACTTGGCGGCGTGTTGGTGGCCTATGCGCTGGCGCGCAGCCAGCGCCGGACCATTGGCATGGTGGTCGGGCCTGAGGGCCTGAGCGTGCGCGCCCCGCGCTGGACACCGCTGCACGAGATTGATGCCGCCTTGCAGGAAAAAGCCAGCTGGATCGTCCGCAAGCTGCACGAAACCCGGGAGCGCCGCAGTCAGCAACTCGAGCGCCAGCTGGTGTGGGCGCAGGGCGCGTGCTTCCCGTTTTTGGGCCAGACCCTGAGCGTGCGCCTGGCCGAAAGCGGTGGGGCGGTGCGCTTGGGCGACGCCGGGGCTGACACAGTGCGGCCGTTGCATTTGCCGCTACCCGCAACGGCCAGTCCGACACAAATCCGCACCGCCGTGCGCGCCTGGCTGATGGTGCAGGCGCAGCAAATATTCGTGCAGCGCCTGGACCACTTTGCGCCCTTGCTGCAAGTGCGCTGGAAGCAGCTCGCCCTGAGCAATGCCGCCACCCGCTGGGGCAGCGCGCGCAGCGACGGCAGTATTCGGCTGAACTGGCGCTTGGTGCATTTTGAGTTGCAGGTGCTGGACTATGTGGTGGCCCACGAACTCAGCCACCTGCGCGTCATGAACCACAGCCTGCGTTTTTGGGAGACGGTGCGCAGCGTGGTTCCTGATTACGCGACGCTGCGTGCGCGCCTGAAGGACGAGGCCGTGCCGCGCTGGTAGGCGCTCACGCCCGCTCTTTCAGGCGACGACGTTAAACCGGTAGACCCCGTCATCGCCCAACCGGCGGCGCAGTTTTCCTTCAAACCACAGCAGGTGCAGGTGCGCCACCGCCTCGCCCATGGCAAAGGTCATCTGGTGCAGATCGAGCTCGCGCTTGAACATGACCGGGACAATGTCGCGCGCGCTGCAGGGCTGTTGCGCGCAGGCCTGCATCACCTCGGCCAGGCGGTCGCGGTGGTGGTCGTGCAGTTGGCCAATGCGCGTGTGCAGGCCCGTAAACGGTTTGCCGTGCGCGGGCAGGGTGAGGGTCGATTCCGGCAACGCGCAGAATTTGTCGATGGAATCCAGAAACTGCCGCAAAGCATTCGCCTCGGGCTCTTGTTCGTAAACGCTGACATTGGTGGAGATGCGCGGCAGCATCATGTCGCCACCAATCAGCACCTGCAATTCGTCACAGTACAAGGCGATGTGCTCGGGTGCATGGCCGTAGCCGCTGATGCAACGCCAGCTGCGCCCGCCGATGTTCAGCAGTTTGCCGTCCATCAGTCGGCAATAACTGTCGGGCATGGAGGGCACCAAAGACGGGAAGTAGTTGGTGCGCGCGCGGATCTTGGCGACCGACTCGGCGTCGTTTAATCCATGCTGGGCGAAGTAGGCCGCTGAGCGTTCGCCGCCAAAACCGTTGTCGCCCAAGCAGGCCATGCGCGCCACCTGGAAGTCGGTCGCGCTGATCCACAGGGCGACATTCCAGCGCTGGCACAGCCAGTTCGCCAGGCCGATGTGGTCGGGGTGCATGTGGGTGGCAATGACCCGCAGTATCGGCAGGCCGTCGAGCTCATTGGCAAAAATGGCTTCCCACTGGGCCTTCGATTCGTCGCGGCTGATGCAGCAGTCCACGACGCTCCAGCCCTCAATACGCCCGTGCTCTCCCTCCACGCTGTCGCGCAGCATCCAAAGGTTGATGTGATTGAGCGCAAACGGCAGCGCCATGCGAATCCACTTGATTCCGGGAGCGACCTCGATGCAGTGACCCTGTTCAGGCAGGGCATCGCCCAGGGGGTAGTGGAGTTGCTGTTCGAGTGCGTTCATCGGTAATTTTTATGATTCATAATTGACGTTTACGTAAACGTCAACTGCGACGATTGTAGTCAGCGCAAGCCTTGGCCCCTGTCGCCTTGGTTTGCAACTTTTTGCAGGTTTTAACCGGACTCTTTGGACCCTGGCATGAGCACCACCTTCAGCATTAGCGATCTGGCGCGCGAGTTTGACCTGACTACGCGCGCCATCCGGTTTTATGAGGACCTGGGGCTATTGCAGCCCGCGCGTACGGGTCCACTGGGGCGAAATCGGGTCTACAGCGTGCGGGATCGTACCCGCCTCAAGCTCACATTGCGCGCCAAGCGCCTGGGGCTCAGCCTGACCGAGGCCAAAGACATCATTGAGACCTACGACAGTCCCCGCGACACCGGCATGCAGCTGTCTAAATTTTTGGCGGTGCTCGACGCCCACCGCGCCCGCATTGAGGCGCAAATGACGGACCTGCAAGCGAATTTGGACGAAATTAAGGCCCACCAACGCGAGGCCCGTGCCTTGCTCGCCAAGGCCGAAAGTAACCCTCCGGCAGCCAAAACCAAAAAGGCGCTGGCCGCCACCTCCGATGCCCACTAAGCACCCCGTCCACTCCCCAGAGGCGCTTTGGCAGCGCGTGAGTAACAGCCTGAACCGCCAGGGCATGATGGTGCACCTGCAGGCGCGTCTGTTGCGCGTTGAGTCCGGCCTGGTGGAAATTGCATTGCCCTATTCGGACCGCGTGACCCAGCAGCAAAACGGCTTTCATGGTGGCGCCATGGGCGCACTCGCCGACATTGCCGGGGGCTACGCCGCCTTGACCGTGGCCGCGGAGGGGCTGGAGGTGACCACCATTGAGTACAAAATCAATTTTTTGGCCGCATTCCAGGGTGGCGAGTTGCGAGCCATCGGACGGGTGGTGCGTGCGGGTCGGCGCATCATCGTCACCACCGCTGAGGTGCTGCATGTGGCTACCGACGGCAAGCAAAGCCCTTGCGCGGTCATGCAGCAAACCCTGACCACGGTGCCTGGCACCGTCTAGGCGCAACCTACCGCTAATTTTCCATTTCTACGGGAGTACTTTTTCCATGAACAACCTGCCTGGCCTGGACTTTCAACTGGGTGACGATGTCGACGCCCTGCGCGACGCGGTGCGTGAATTCGCCCAAGCCGAAATTGCTCCACGCGCTGCAGAGATCGATAAAAACGACCAGTTCCCCATGGACCTGTGGCGCAAGATGGGAGACCTTGGCGTGCTCGGCATCACGGTGGGTGAGGAGTACGGCGGCGCCAATATGGGCTATCTGGCTCACATGGTGGCCATGGAAGAAATCTCGCGCGCCAGCGCTAGTGTCGGCCTGAGCTACGGCGCGCACAGCAATTTGTGCGTTAACCAGATCAAACGCAACGGTAACGAGGCCCAGCGCGCCAAATACCTGCCCAAACTCATCACGGGCGAGCACGTGGGCGCGCTGGCCATGAGCGAGCCCGGCGCGGGCAGCGACGTGCTGAGCATGAAGCTGCGCGCCGAAGACAAAGGCGGCTATTACCTGCTGAACGGCAGCAAGATGTGGATCACCAATGGCCCCGACGCTGACACGCTGGTGGTTTATGCCAAGTCAGAACCTGAATTGGGCGCCCGCGGCGTCACCGCCTTTTTGATCGAAAAGGGCATGCCGGGCTTCTCGGTGGCGCAAAAGCTGGACAAGATGGGCATGCGTGGCAGCCACACCGGCGAATTGGTTTTTCATAATGTTGAAGTGCCGTTGGCCAATGTGCTGGGCGGACTGAATCAGGGCGCCAAGGTGCTCATGAGCGGTCTCGACTACGAGCGCGCGGTGCTCACCGGTGGGCCGCTCGGCATCATGCAGGCGGTGATGGATAACGTGGTTCCCTACATTCACGACCGCAAACAGTTTGGCCAGAGCATTGGTGAGTTTCAGCTCATTCAGGGCAAGGTCGCCGATATGTACACCGTGCTCCAGGCGGGCCGTTCGTTTGCCTACACGGTGGCTAAAAACCTGGATGCGCTGGGATCGGAGCACGTACGCCGGGTGCGAAAGGACTGCGCCAGCGTGATCTTGTGGACCGCTGAAAAAGCGACCTGGATGGCGGGCGAGGGCGTGCAGATATTTGGCGGCAACGGTTACATCAACGACTACCCGCTCGGGCGACTGTGGCGCGATGCCAAGTTGTACGAGATCGGCGCGGGCACCAGTGAAATCCGCCGCATGCTGATCGGCCGCGAGTTGTTCGCGGAAACGATGTAGGGCTTTTTTGCGTCCAGCCACAATCTCGACCATGACGACCTCAATCAGCGACCTTTTTGCCCATAACCGCGCCTGGGCTGCGCAAATGGAAGCCGAGCGCCCCGGCTTTTTTACCAGCCTGGTCCAGCAGCAAACGCCCAAGTACATGTGGATTGGCTGTTCCGACAGCCGAGTCCCAGCCAACCAGATCACCGGGCTGGAGCCAGGCGAAGTGTTCGTGCACCGCAATGTAGCGAATGTGGTGGTGCACTCGGACCTGAATGCGCTCTCCACCATCCAGTTTGCCGTTGAGCGCCTCAAGGTCAAACATGTCATGGTCGTGGGCCACTATGGCTGCTCGGGGGTGCGTGCCGCCTTGGAAGGCGCGCGCATCGGCCTAGCGGACAACTGGCTGCGCCACATTCAGGATGTACGTGATCGCCACCGTCCTTTGCTGGATGCGATTGCCGAAGAAAAGCGTTGCGACGCCTTGGTCGAGCTCAATGTGGTGGAGCAGATCATCAATGTGGCGCAAAGTACGGTCTTGCAGGACGCTTGGCTGCGCGGACAGGACGTCACGCTGCACGGCTGGGTCTATGGCATCAACGATGGCCTGCTCAAGGACCTGAAAATGGGACTGACCGGCAACGACGGTATAGAGATGATTTACCGCGCAGCCCTGGCCGATATTGGTCAGCGGCAGCGCTAGGAGCGCTTACGCATGTTTCCCACCCGCCTGGATTCTTCCGTCGCTTACGACATTGCCAAGGCGATGATGGACGGTTTTAACCGCCATTACCGCCTTTTTCGCACCGAATCCGCGCGGGCCAAACACCGCTTTGAGACCGCGGACTGGCACGGGCAACAGCGCGCGCAGCGAGAGCGAATCGAGTTTTACGACCTGCGGGTGTTGGAGTGCTCCAACCGCCTAGAGCGCGAATACAAGGCCGACGACCAGCCGATGGACGTCTGGCAGCAGGTCAAGTTGCACTACATCGGCTTGTTGGTGGACCACCACCAGCCCGAGCTGGCCGAAACGTTTTTCAACTCGGTCACCACCAAGATACTGCACCGCGCTTATTTCCAAAACGACTTTATTTTTGTACGTCCAGCGGTCAGCACCGAGTACATCGAGGACACCGCGGCCCAAGCCCGCCCCACGTACCGCTCCTACTATCCGGGCCTGGGCAATATGGCGGAGGTGCTGCAGCGCATGGTCGCGGACTTTGAACTGCGGCTGGGCTTTGAAGATTTGCCGCGCGACACGGCCTGGGTGGCGGGCGCCATGTTGCAGCGATTGGGCGATGCCAAGCTGCGGGCTAATTTTCAGATTCAGGTGTTGTCCGGCTTGTTTTTCCGCAACAAGGGCTGTTACATCGTTGGCAAGCTGATCAATGGATTTAACGAATTTCCTTTTGCGCTGCCAGTCTTGCATAACAAAAAAGGGAGCCTGGTCATAGACGCCGCCCTGTTTGGCGAGGACGATTTGCTGATGTTGTTCAGCTTTGCCCGCGCCTATTTCATGGTGGATATGGAAGTGCCATCCGCCTACGTGCAGTTTTTGCGCAGCATGATGCCGCGCAAGCCGCGCAACGAAATTTACAACGCGCTGGGTCTGGCAAAACAGGGCAAGACCCTGTTCTATCGCGACTTCTTGCACCACCTGCGCCACTCGAGTGACAAGTTCCGCATTGCCCCGGGCATCAAGGGCATGGTGATGCTGGTGTTTGACCTGCCCAGTTTCCCCTACGTGTTCAAAGTCATCAAAGACTTTTATCCGCCGCCCAAAGACACATCGCGCGAGCAGATCAAGGGCAAGTACCTGCTGGTCAAGCAGCACGATCGCGTGGGCCGCATGGCCGACACGCTGGAATACAGCGAAGTGGGTTTCCCGCGCGACCGCTTTGATGACGAGTTGATTGCCGAAATCGAAAAATTTGCCCCCAGCCAGTTGGAAATCAGTGACCGCGACGGCGACGGTACGCAAGAGGTGATCCTCAAGCACGTCTATATCGAGCGGCGCATGATTCCGCTCAACATTTACCTGCAAGAAGCTTTTGATGCGGGTGGCGCCAATATGACGGACACCTCGGCGATGGCCGAGCGAGCACGCGAGCAAATCGAGCGGGGTGTGGTGGAGTACGGCAACGCCATCAAAGACCTGGTGGCGGCGAACATTTTTCCAGGGGACATGCTTTGGAAAAACTTTGGCATCACGCGCCATGGCAAGGTGGTGTTTTACGACTACGACGAGATCGAATACATCACCGACTGCAACTTCCGCCGGGTCCCCGCGCCGCGCAATGAAGAAGACGAAATGTCGGGAGAGACCTGGTATTCCGTGGGGCCCAAAGACGTTTTCCCCGAAACCTTTGGCCCGTTTTTGCTGGGTAACCCCGCAGTGCGCTCTGTGTTTATGAAGCACCACGCTGACCTGCTTGATGCCTCTTTTTGGCAGAGTCACAAAGACCGCATCGCACAAGGCCACGTGCACGACGTCTTTCCGTATGACCGCGAAAAGCGGTTTCCCCGCGTCTGACGACGTCCCATTTTTCAGGAGTAAGTTTCTATGCAAGACCCCATCGTGATCGTCAGCGCCGCCCGGACCCCCATGGGCGCTTTCCAAGGTGATTTTTCGGGGCTTGCCGCCCACGACTTGGGCGGGGCTGCGATCAGGGCCGCTATCGAGCGCGCGGGCGTGGCGCCGGATCAGGTCAATGAAGTGTTGTTTGGCAACTGTTTGATGGCCGGCCAGGGCCAAGCGCCGGCGCGCCAGGCGGCGTTTAAGGGCGGTTTGCCCATCAGCGCCGGTGCGGTCACGCTGTCCAAGATGTGTGGCTCGGGTATGCGCGCGGCCATGTTTGCACACGACATGCTGGCCGCTGGTAGCGCCGACGTGGTTGTGGCGGGTGGCATGGAAAGCATGACCAACGCCCCTTATTTGTTGCCCAAGGCACGCGGCGGCTACCGCATCGGCCATGACCGCATTTTTGATCACATGATGCTCGACGGCCTCGAAGACGCCTACGAAGCCGGCCGCTCCATGGGCACTTTCGGTGAAGACTGCGCCGCCAAGTACGGTTTTACCCGCGCGCAGCAAGACGCCTTCGCCACCACCAGCGTCCAGCGCGCACAGGCCGCCACGCAGTCGGGCGCGTTTGCCGCTGAGATCACGCCCGTCACCGTCAAAACCCGCGCTGGCGAGAGCGAGATCTCTATTGACGAAGGCCCGGGCAAGGTCAAGCTCGACAAGATTCCCACGCTCAAAGCCGCGTTCAAAAAAGACGGCACCATCACGGCGGCCAGCAGCTCCAGCATCAATGACGGCGCGGCCGCCTTGGTGATGATGCGCGCGTCCACCGCTGCCCAACTGGGCTGCAAGCCCCTGGCAAAAATTGTTAGCCACGCGGTGCACGCGCAAGAACCCAACTGGTTTGCCACCGCCCCCGTGGGCGCGGTGAACAAGGCGCTGGCCAAAGCCGGTTGGGCCGTCAAAGACGTGGACCTGTGGGAAGTCAACGAAGCCTTTGCCGTGGTGCCCATGGCGCTGATGCACGACTTGCAACTCAGCCACGACATCGTCAACGTGAACGGCGGCGCCTGCGCCCTGGGCCACCCCATTGGCGCGTCTGGCGCCCGCATCATGGTCACGCTGATCCATGCGCTCAAGGCGCGTGGCCTGAAAAAAGGCGTGGCCACGCTGTGCATTGGCGGTGGCGAGGGCACGGCGGTGGCGCTTGAAATTTTGTGATTGCGGTCGGCTCCGACGGCCCCCTTTAATTGTTGCTTGATTGCTAGGCCCCCATGCTCCTGACTCCCGAACAAGAATCCGTGCGCGACGCGGTGCGCGCGTTTGCCCAAGCCGAGTTGTGGCCGCACGCCGCGCGCTGGGACAAGGAACATACCTTTCCCAAAGACGTGCACAAAGGCCTGGCCGCGCTGGGCGCCTATGGCATTTGCGTGCCTGAAGAGTTTGGCGGCGCGCAGATGGACTATTTGACGCTGGCCGTGGTGCTGGAAGAAATTGCCGCAGGCGACGGCGGCACCAGCACGGTAATCAGCGTGACCAATTGCCCAGTCAATGCCATTCTGATGCGCTATGGCAATGCGGCGCAAAAAAAGCAGTGGCTCACGCCACTGGCCCAAGGCGAGATGCTGGGCGCGTTTTGCCTGACTGAGCCGCATGTGGGCTCGGATGCTTCCAGCCTGCGCACCACGGCGGTACGCGAAGGCGATGAATACGTGATCAACGGGGTGAAGCAGTTCATCACCAGCGGAAAAAACGGCGACGTGGCGGTTGTGATTGCGGTGACCGACAAGGGCGCGGGCAAGCGCGGCATGAGCGCTTTTTTGGTGCCGACCCAAGCGCCGGGCTACGTGGTGGCGCGCCTCGAAGACAAGCTGGGCCAGCACTCCAGCGACACGGCACAAATCAATTTTGACAACTGCCGCATCCCGGCTGAGAACCTGATTGGGAAAGAGGGCGAAGGCTATGGTATTGCGCTGGGCGGCCTGGAGGGCGGGCGCATCGGCATTGCGGCGCAAAGCGTCGGCATGGCGCGCAGCGCGCTGGACGTGGCCATTGCCTACGCCAAAGACCGCCAAAGCTTTGGCCAGCCCATCTTCAACCACCAGGCGGTAGGCTTTCGGCTGGCAGACTGCGCCACGCAACTCGAGGCGGCACGCCAGCTGATTTGGCACGCTGCGGCGTTGCGTGACGCCGGTCGCCCTTGCCTGAAAGAGGCCGCGATGGCCAAGCTCTTTGCCAGCGAAATGGCCGAACAAGTGTGCAGCGCCGCCATCCAGACCCTGGGCGGCTATGGCTATGTGAACGACTTCCCCGTGGAGCGCATTTACCGCGACGTGCGGGTTTGCCAGATTTATGAAGGCACGAGCGACGTGCAGAAGATCATTATTCAGCGGGCGCTTTAGGGCAAGGCGCGGGGGCGCTGTGTCATACCTTTTTGCCGCAAAGCGCTGAGCGCATTCAGGGGGATGTGTCGGCATTGGCGCCGGGTGTCTTCCGCGCTACGTCCGAGCCAACAAATTCGCGCAAGTCGCCAATGCCTCCGTTTAGAGTGACCTTCGTTAGGCCTCAGGAAATGCCCAGTTTCCGTCTCGCGCACGAGGTCTACCGGACGCTGATGGCTGATGTAAAACTTCGAATCCTTGCCACCTAGCTCGTCTTCGGAGCTAAGAAACCCCGATCCGGGTTCGAAGCGCTCGACGTGGAGTTTGTCTACCTACAGATTCGCCGCGTTATCAAGATCATCACTCTTGGGGCCCTTGTACATGAAGGGGCACGATACACAGCGCTTCGAACAATCGAGAAGAGTACAAATAGCGCACACTGAGCTTGCTATGGGTATCAGGTCACTTGAGTGACGGTTCCTGAACCAGCGCTTGAGGGGCGAGGCCGACTCCTTATTGCGATCAAGGAAACAATTTCTGGTAAAAAGTTCACCATGACTAGAACGCACAAAAACACGATTTGCCTCTGGTACGACGGCGACGCCGAAGCGGCGGCAGCCTTTTACGCCGCCACATTTCCAGACTCCTCGGTGGACTCTGTGCACCGTGCGCCGGGTGACTACCCGTCGGGCAAGCAAGGCCAGGTGCTGACGGTGCAATTCACGGTGTTGGGTATCCCATGCCTTGCCATCAACGGCGGCCCCATGTTCAAACACTCTGAGGCGTTTTCGTTCCAGGTGTCCACGGCCGATCAAGCCGAAACTGACCGCTACTGGAATGCCATCGTTACCAACGGCGGCCAAGAGAGCGCCTGCGGCTGGTGCAAAGACAAATGGGGCATCTCCTGGCAAATGGCGCCCGCCGCCTTGTTGCAGGCTATGAGCGACCCCGACCGCGCTGCCGCCAAGCGCGCGTTTGAAGCGATGATGAATATGCGCAAGATCGACATTGCGGCGATTGAGGCGGCGCGGCGGGCGGATGGGGCGCAAGCAAATCACTGACCTTATCCAAGGGAAACGAGACTTGTGCTATTACGCGGCGCGTAATAAAATGGTCAGATGATCCAGTCGTTCAAGTGCAAAGACACCTTGGCACTCTACGATGGGAAAAGCCCTCGCAGGTTCAAGGCGTTCTTAGCTGTTGCCGAGCGAAAACTCTCACAGCTAGATGCGGCGCAGACTCTGGAATTCATGAAGGCGCCACCGGTAAATCACTTGGAAGCGCTGAAGGGCGATCGGAAGGGCCAACACAGCGTTCGCATCAACGACCAATGGCGGATTTGCTTTGTCTGGACCTCAACGGGTCCGGTCGATGTCGAAATAGTGGATTACCACTGAAGGAGTCAATATGGTACGTCCTGTAAATCGTATGCGTCCCGTACATCCGGGCGAGGTCCTTCGTGAAGACTACCTTGCGCCGCTGGGACTGAGCGTGAATGCGCTCGCCGTTGCGCTGGGTGTGCCTGCCACCCGAATTCATGAGATCGTCAAGGAGCGTCGTGCAGTGACTGCGGACACCGCCGCAAGGTTGGCAAAGCACTTCGGTGGCGATGCGGCGTCGTGGCTGGCGATGCAATCCACTTACGATTTGAAAACCCTCCCGACCCTCGGCGACATCGAAAGGCAGGTTGCTGTTCGTGAGCAGCTCGCGGCCTGAAAGATGGCCTCAGACCTCCAAACCATCGAATACATCGTAGACCAAAGCCTGCTGGGTGCTCGGTTGAGCTACCGGCGGATGTTTGGCGAATACGCGCTGTACCTGAATACCAAAGTGGTGGCCTTGGTCTGCAACAACCAGCTCTTTTTGAAGCCAACGGACGCAGCGCGAGTTTTGCTGGGCGTACCTACCGGAGCGCCGCCATATCCCGGCGCAAAGAACTACTTCGTGCTTGATGAAGCGCTGGAAGCCCCGCAGCTGCTGCGCCAAGTGCTGGAGGCGACTGAGGCGGCGCTGCCAATGCCCAAGCCCAAGTCCCCTGCTAAGAAAAAGGCGGCGACCATGAAAAAGCTATCCTCCCCTTGAACTACATCACCAGCACCCCACAGCCAAGGACCCCGCCCATGCCCATCACCAAAGGATTTCGCCAGCTCATCGACGAGGCCAACGCCCAGATCACCACCTACACCGTAGCGCAGGTGCTTGCGCGCCTGCAAGACCCGACGGTGCAACTGGTGGACATTCGCGATATGCGCGAGCTGGAGCGCGAGGGCACGATCGAAGGCTCTGTGTTGGCGCCGCGCGGCATGTTGGAGTTTTGGGTTGATCCGGCGTCACCCTATTTCAAACCGGTGTTTGGCGACGAGGGCAAAGAGTTCATTTTGTTTTGCGCCGCCAGCTGGCGCAGTGCGCTGGCCACCAAGGCTTTGCAAGAGATGGGCATGACCAACGTGGCCCACCTTGACGGCGGGTTTGCGCAGTGGGTGAAAGAGGGCGCGCCCACCCTTACCTTAGAAGAGGCCAAAGCCAAGCGCCACGCCAAAGGATGAAACGGCTGGAGCCCGCGCAGCCCTGCCCCTGCGGCGGCTTGTCCGCAATCGCAGCCACGCCGGGGCGCAAGCCCACAACGCAAGCAGCGCTAACTTATGGTCATTGCTGTGGCCGCTGGCTGGACGCGGACGCCACCCACGGCCCCTTCGCCCCCAACGCCCAGCAACTTATGCGTTCGCGCTACTCCGCCTTTGTGCTGGAGCGCGAAGCCTATTTGCGCTCCACTTGGCATGCCAGCCATCGTCCCTCGGATATTGAATTTGACCCTCGGGTGAAATGGCTAGGGCTAGAAGTGCGCGACTACCGCCTGACCGGTGCGGACACTGCCGAGGTAGAGTTTGTAGCCCGCCAAAAGCCAGCGAGTGGCCCCGCCACACGCCTGCACGAGCGCAGCCGCTTTGTGCGGGAAGGTGGGCGCTGGCTGTACCTAGACGGCGTGCAGTTTTAGCGGTTTGTTTCTGCAGTCGATACGAGCCGAAACGCGTCCGGCGTCTGCCCCGTCCAGCCCTTGAAGGCGCGGATAAAACTCTTCTCGTTCTGAAACCCCGCCAGCTCCGCGATTTGCTTAACGGGGCGGCGGCTGCGCTGCAGCTGGGCTACGGCGACGTCGCGGCGCACGGCGTCTTTGAGTTGTTGCAAGGAGGCGCCTTCGTCCTTGAGCTGGCGGTGCAGGGTGCGGGCTGACAGGTTGAGCCAGTGCGCCAGGTCGTCGGCGTTGCGGCAGTGTTCGGGGTGCTGAGCCAGCGTTTGGCGCACTTTTTCAACCAACAGCCGGTCTCTCCGGTAGGGGCGCACCGTGAGCAACAAGGCGCGCTGCAACATATGCTGCAGCGCCGCCTCATCGCGGCGCACCGGCAGCGCCAGGTAGCGTGCGTCAAATAGCAGGCGGTGCGCCGCTGCGTCAAAGCGCGTGGGGCCGTCAAAAAGCACCTGGTAGCTGGCTTGGTGCGAGGGGGCAGCAAAGCGCAGCTCCGTGGCCTGGAGCGGAATACGTGAATCGGTCAACCAGCAGGCCACACCCAAGGCGTTGCGCAGGACAGACACCACACAAAACTCTTGCAGCGCTCCCAGGCTGCGGACTTCGGTGAGCTGCAAAGAGGCCAGTCCGTCGTGTTCGCTCAGGCTTAGTGCAATGTCCTCGGTCAGCAGGCCATGGTGGCGGCACCAGCGCTGCAGCGCCACCCGCAGGGTGGGTGCGGTGAGTGAGGCGCGCACCAGCATGCCGTAGCTGCCCCAGGGCAGCCGTCGGCTGAACCAGCCCAGACCCTCGTCATCAAGCTCTTGCATCGCCACGCCGGAAATCAGCTCCATTTGCATGGCAGTGATGCGTGCCTGGGGTTGGGCCAGTAACAGCGGCTCGATTTGTGCCTTGGCCAGCGCCGTACGGGCATCCATACCGCGCTCCGTGTACGCGGCCACAATGGCTTGAACAAACGCGATGGGCGTTGCTGCCTGCCCCAATGCGGGTGTCGCGGTTAAGGACAAGGGTGGCGATATTCCGTGGGACGAAATGGACATAGTCAGGTTGCATTGTGACGCAAAAGCTGGCAGGATTTGCAACCTTTGTGGCGCAAGTGTGGACGGATGCACGCCTATGCTCGCGCGAATCTGAACCAAAGGTGCCCCGATGTCCGTTTTGCAAAGCCAGCTCAACCCCCGATCCGCCGACTTTCAGGCCAACGCCGCCGCGATGCGCGCCTTGGTGGACGATTTGCGCTTGCATCTTGAAAAGGTGGCACTCGGCGGCGGTGAGACGGCGCGTGCCAAGCACACCGCACGCGGCAAACTGCTGCCTCGGCAACGGGTCCACATGCTGCTCGACCCCGGCACGCCATTCTTGGAGCTTGCACCGCTAGCGGCACTGCACCTGTATGGCAATGACGCGCCGAGCGCGGGCCTGATTGCTGGCATTGGACGGGTGAGTGGTGTGGACTGCATGATCGTTTGCAACGATGCCACCGTTAAAGGCGGTACCTACTACCCGATGACGGTCAAAAAACACCTGCGCGCCCAAGAAGTGGCGCAGCAAAACAATTTGACCTGTATTTATTTGGTGGACTCGGGCGGCGCCAATTTGCCCAACCAGGACGAGGTGTTCCCCGACCGCGACCACTTTGGCCGTATCTTTTACAACCAGGCCAATATGAGCGCTCAGGGCATTGCGCAAATTGCGGTCGTTATGGGCAGCTGCACCGCGGGCGGCGCCTACGTGCCGGCCATGAGCGACGAGACCATCATTGTCAAGAACCAGGGCACGATCTTTTTAGGCGGTCCGCCGCTGGTCAAAGCCGCCACTGGCGAGGTGGTGAGCGCTGAAGATTTGGGCGGCGGCGATGTGCACACGCGGCTCTCCGGCGTGGCAGACCACCTGGCGCAAAACGACCAGCATGCGCTGGCGCTGGCGCGAGAGGCCGTGGCGCACTTGAACCACCACAAAGTCGCGCCCGCGGCCGCCATCCAACCCAGGCCACCCCAGTTTGCTGTGGAAGAGCTTTATGGCGTGATTCCTACCGACACCCGCAAACCCTTTGACGTGCGCGAGATCATCGCCCGCATTGTGGACGGCAGCGAGTTTCATGAGTTCAAGCCGCGTTTCGGTGCGACGCTGGTCTGCGGCTTTGCGCACATTGAGGGCATGGCCGTGGGCATCATCGCCAATAACGGCATTTTGTTCAGCGAATCGGCCCTGAAGGGTGCGCACTTTATTGAGCTGTGCTGCCAGCGCAAGATCGCGCTGGTGTTTCTGCAAAACATTACCGGTTTCATGGTCGGGCGCAAATATGAGAACGAAGGAATTGCCCGCAACGGCGCCAAGATGGTCACGGCGGTGGCCTGCGCGGCGGTGCCCAAGTTCACCATCATCATCGGCGGCAGCTTTGGCGCAGGCAACTACGGCATGTGCGGGCGCGCCTACAGTCCTCGATTCTTGTGGATGTGGCCCAACGCGCGTATCAGCGTGATGGGCGGTGAACAGGCGGCCAGCGTCTTGGCCACCGTCAAGCGCGACGGACTGGAGGCCAAGGGCGGCAGCTGGAGTGCTGAGGAAGAGGCCGCTTTTAAGGCACCCATCAAAGCCCAGTATGAGACCCAAGGCCACCCCTACTTTGCCACTGCCCGTCTGTGGGACGACGGCATCATCGACCCGGGCGACACCCGCCGCGTGCTGGCGTTGGGCCTGAGCGCCGCCTTGAATGCGCCGGTGCCGGAGACCAAGTTTGGCATTTTCCGAATGTAGTGAGGGCTTACGGTGAAAGTCTTTTTCACGTTTTTTCTGGCGCTGCGACTGTGCTGCCCCGTTTGGGCACAGGAAGAAAAACTCAGCGCGGCATCCGAGATACTGGCCAAAGATCTGCGCGAGGAGGTCCTGCGCACCCAGGCCACGGTCAAAGACATGTTCGGGCGGCAAGAGACCATGCCGCTGCCCATCACTGTGTACCGGCCGCAGGGCGACGGTCCCTTTCCCTTGGTTGTTTTCAATCACGGCCGAGCCGTGGGGGCCAAGCGCGCCAGCCAAGGCCGGTACCGACCCGAGACGGCGGCGCGCTATTTGGTTGGCAAAGGGTTTGTGGTGCTGGTGCCCAACCGCATTGGCTACTGGGAGACTTATGGCAGTTTTGATCCGGAAAGCAGCTTTTGTCGAAGCATCGAGCCGATGTCGTTGGCCGCCTCAGACCAAGTCTTGGCTACGGTGGAGTTTGCTAAAACCCTGCCCTACGTTGACGCCGGCCGCTGGCTGGTGGCCGGCCAGTCGGTTGGCGGTCTGACCACCGTGGCGACGGTGGGTCGTGCACCCGCGGGACTCTTGGGCGGCATCAATTTTTCTGGGGGCACGGGAGGCAACCCGGACCTGCTCCCCGGTAGGCCCTGTAACCCCGGCGCAACCTCGCAATATTGGGGCGAAATTGCCAAAAATTCCAAGGTGCCCATGCTCTGGCTTTACTGGGAAAACGACAAATACTGGGGCCCGGATATTCCCAAAACCTGGCACAAGGCGTGGGTGGACGGCGGCGGGCGTGCCCATCTGGCGGCGTTTGGCCCGTCGGGTGAAAACGGCCATTCGGGCCTTACCGAGGACATGGACCATTGGTTGCCAGTCGTGGACGAATTTCTTGGGCATTTGGGCTTTGACCAGCCCGCTATCGCTAAAGCACCTCCGCCCAGTGCCTTTGCCGCGATCGATGCCGCGAACACCTTGCCAGTGGGCACCGCCGGCAAAGCTGGCTATGCCAAATTCCTGGAAATGGCATTGCCTCGCGCTTTTGCAGCCAGCGGCAAAGGCGCCTGGGGAATGGCCCGCGGCGATTACGCGGTAGGCCGCGCCCTGGGCAACTGTCAGAGGTATGGCGCCCCTTGCGCTCTTTATGCTGTCGACAACGACGTGGTCTGGAATCCACGCTAGAGATTGGCACCACCACCTAACAACGAGAAACCACCATGTTCACCAAAATCCTCATCGCCAATCGTGGCGAAATCGCGTGCCGGGTGGCGGCCACCGCCGCCCGCTTGGGCATCCAGACTGTGGCGGTGTATTCGGATGCGGACGCCCGCGCCCGGCATGTGCAGCTGTGCGATCAGGCGGTGTATATTGGCGGCAGTGCGCCCAAGGACAGCTATTTGCGGTGGCAGGCGATCATTGAGGCTGCGCTGGCCACGGGCGCGCAGGCCATACACCCCGGCTACGGTTTCTTGAGTGAGAACGACGCCTTTGCGCAAGCCTGTGCCGATGCGGGGCTGGCTTTTATTGGCCCCTCACCGAGCGCCATTCGTGCCATGGGTTTGAAGGCCGAGTCCAAGCAATTGATGGAGCGCGCAGGCGTGCCGCTGGTGCCTGGCTACCACGGGGCCGACCAGGACCCGGCGCTGTTACAGCGCGAGGCCGATCGTATTGGCTATCCGGTCCTGATCAAGGCCAGTGCGGGCGGCGGGGGCAAGGGCATGCGCATCGTAGAAGCCAGCGGCGACTTTGCCGCCGCCTTGGCCAGTTGCCAGCGCGAGGCCGTGAGCAGCTTCGGCAACGGTGCGGTACTGATTGAAAAGTATGTGCAGCGCCCGCGCCACATCGAAATCCAGGTGTTTGGCGACAGCCAGGGCAATTACGTGTATCTGTTTGAGCGAGACTGCTCGGTGCAGCGCCGCCACCAAAAGGTGCTGGAAGAAGCCCCCGCGCCGGGAATGACGGAGGCTTTGCGCGCAAAGATGGGCGCGGCCGCGGTGGCCGCCGCTCGCGCGGTGCATTACGTGGGTGCGGGCACCGTGGAATTTATTGTCGAGCAGGCGGACTATGACCGCCCCGAGGCGATGACCTTCTACTTTATGGAGATGAACACGCGCCTTCAGGTAGAGCACCCCGTCACTGAAGCCATTACCGGTTTAGATTTGGTCGAATGGCAGTTGCGTGTGGCCAGTGGCGAGCCGCTTCCATTGCGTCAGGACGCGCTTCGGATCCAAGGCCACGCGATCGAGGCGCGCATTTGCGCCGAAACGCCCGACAAGCAGTTTTTGCCCGCGACCGGGACCTTGGGCCTCTACGCCTTGCCCGCACACTCCAGCTTTGAGCGTGCCGAGTGCGGAGTGCGCGTGGACTCCGGCGTGCGCCAGGGCGACACCATCAGCCCCTACTACGATTCGATGGTTGCCAAGCTCATCGTGCATGGCCGTACCCGCGCCGAGGCCTTGGCGCGGCTTGACGCTGCGCTGGCCCAGACCCACATCGTGGGCCTGAACACCAACGTGCAGTTTTTGCGCCATATCGTGACCAGCCAAGCATTTGCCGAAGCCCGGCTGGACACGGCGTTGATTGCCCGCGAGGCCGCCACGCTGTTTGAGCAAGAAAAAGTAGGACTGGCCTGGGCCGGGGCAGCCTTTGTGGCAGCCACCTTGCACGAGGCCAGCACGGTGGCTGACGCGGCGGGTGGCTGGAAAGACCCCTGGTCGACCCGTGACGCGTGGCAGTCGCATGCCACTTCGGTACGCAGCTTTGTGCTGGAGTTTGCAGGGGTATCCCATACGGCCACCTTGCGCCAGACGCGTGACGGCGCTGCCCAACTGGAATGCGGCGGCGTTAACGAAAAGCTGAACTACGCGGTACAAGCGGATGGCAGCCTGGACATTGCGTGGGGCACGGAGCGCCAGCGGCTGCACGTCTACCGCCAGGGGGAAACCGCCTACGTCTTCATGGCCCGCGGTGCCACGCAGATTGTGGCGGTGGACGCTCTGACCCACGCCGCTGTGGCGCAGACCGACACCGGGCGTCTGACAGCGCCCATGCCGGGCAAATTGCTGTCTTTTGCCGTCAAGGTCGGCGACAGGGTGCGCCGGGGTCAGCCCCTGGCGGTGATGGATGCGATGAAAATGGAGCACACCATCAGCGCGCCGGCGGACGGTACCGTGCAAGAACTGCTTTACGCTCCCGGAGACCAGGTCGCGGAGGGTTCTGAGCTGTTGCGCTTGGAAGTGGCCGTGACTGGCTGAGGCGGCTTTGTCTTGATGAACGGAACCTACTGCCCATGCGTATTACTTTTTGCTGCACCGACACCCCCACGGAACCCTGGTTGCAAGGCTTGAAGGCCGCGCTTCCCGGGGCCGAAGTCAGTCTCTGGCGCAGTGGCGATGCGCCCGCCGACTACGCGGTGGTGTGGACGCCGCCGCAAGCTTTTTTTGACCAACAGCCGCAGCTCAAGGCAGCTTTCAATATTGGCGCGGGAGTGGACGCTTTGTTGGCGCGGCAAGTGGGCCCGCACACCCGATTGGTCCGCCTGGACGACGCGGGAATGGCGGTGCAAATGGCCGAATATGTGTGCCACGCGCTGATTCGTCATACCCGTGAATTTGACGTTATTGAGGCCGATGCCAGCGCCGGTCAGTGGACCTTTCGAGAGCCGCTGGCGCGCGCTGATTTTCCGGTGGGGATCTTGGGTCTGGGGGTGCTGGGCGCGCGGGTGGCGCAGGCGGTGGCGCAGTTTGAGTTTCCAGTCAGAGGTTGGAGCCGCAGCGCCAAGCAGGTCGCTGGGGTGGAGTGTTTTAACGGGTCGGAGGACTTGGACCGTTTTTTGGCGGGTACCCGCGTGCTGGTCAATGTGTTGCCGCTGACCCCCGAGACCGAAAACATATTGAACCAACGCACCTTGTCCCAATTGCAAGGCGGTGCATACCTAATCAACGTGGCGCGGGGTCGGCATCTGGTAGAACAAGATCTGCTGGCGCTGCTGGACAGGGGTCATATCGCGGGCGCCACGCTGGATGTGTTTCGCACCGAGCCTTTGCCTGCAGGCCACCCGTTTTGGACCCATCCCCGCATTACGGTGACGCCCCACACGGCAGCGCGCACCCTGCTGAGTGAAACCATTGGCCAAATCGCCGGCAAAATCCAGGCACTGGAGCGGGGCGAGCCGGTGGCGGGGCTGGTGGATCGGGTGCGCGGGTACTGATTTCGCACGGCAATTCGGCTTGGCCGTTGCCTACCGATCGCAATTTGTCTACTTCGCCGTTTGTTTGAATGAAGGTCGTTTCATGTCTCTCCCCTCTCGCGTCAACATCCTCGAAGTCGGCCCGCGCGACGGCCTGCAAAACGAAAAGCAAGCAGTGCCCGCCGCTATCAAGGTCGAACTGGTGCAGCGGTTGCAAGAAGCAGGGTTTACGCAAATCGAAGTCACCAGTTTTGTCAGCCCCAAGTGGGTGCCACAAATGGCGGACAACGCCGAGGTGATGGCGGGCATCCCACGAAAATCGGGCGTGCGCTACTCCGTGCTCACGCCCAATATGCAGGGCCTCGAGGCAGCGATGGCCAGCAAGCCCGACGAGATTGTGGTGTTTGGCGCGGCCAGCGAGGCCTTTAGCCAGAAGAATATCAACTGCAGTATCAGCGAAAGCATGGAACGCTTTCGGCCTGTGGTGGCGGCTGCGCTGGCGCGAGGCGTCGCGGTCCGCGGTGCGATTTCGTGCGCGTTGGGCTGCCCCTATGAGGGCGACATTGCGCCCGAGCGCGTCGCACTGGTGGCGCGCCTGATGCGCGAGATGGGCGTGCAGCACATTGGCGTCGCTGACACCATTGGCGTCGGCACGCCCCGCAAGGTGCAGGCGGCGCTGCAAGCCGCACTGCGCCACTATCCACTGGAGGCGGTGTCGGGCCACTTTCATGACACCTACGGGCAGGCCTTAGCCAACACCTTGGCGACGCTGGAACTGGGCATTTCCAGTTTTGACACCTCGGTGGCGGGTTTGGGCGGCTGCCCCTATGCCAAGGGTGCGACCGGTAATGTGGCCACCGAAGACGTGGTGTTCATGTTGCAAGGGATGGGTATTGACACCGGCATAGACCTTGAAAAGTTGCTGGACGCCAGCGCCTTCATCAGCGGCTATTTGCAGCGTGTGCCAAACTCGCGCGCTGCCAACGCCCTTTTGACCCGCCGAAATGCCACCTGATTCCCCATCGTTTACTGTGCCTCGCGCTGAGCGCGCCCAGCGCCGACCCAAGCCGGACCCGGCCACCCGATACCAGCGCCTGCTGGCCGCGCGCGTGCCGGATGCACTCGCCACCATCTACGCGCCGCCCTCGCCCTGTATATCCGTATGCCAGATGGACGCGCAAACCGGCTGGTGTATCGGATGCTTGCGCAGCATCGAAGAAATCGGCGCCTGGTCCACCAACACCGACCAAGATAAACGCGCAGTGTGGCAGCGCATCGGCGAGCGGCTCGAGTTTTTGAAATGAAACACATCACCTTTTTTCTCGATTTCCTGTCGCCCTACGCCTATCTTGCCTTCGACGCACTGCCGCGGGCGTTCGAGGGTTTGAGTTACACCGTGCGCTACCAACCGGTGTTTCTGGGGGGGCTGCTCAAAGCCAAACAACAAATGGGTCCCGCCGAAATCCCAATGAAGCGGGAGTGGGTCTACCGCCAATCCCAATGGCTGGCGCAGGCCCAAGGTCTGCGGCTCGATTTGCCAACGGTCCACCCCTTTAACCCCTTGGGCTTACTCCGTCTGGCCTTGGCCAGTGACCCGCAAGGCACGCCGAACCGCTATGTCTGCGAAACCTTGTTTCGCCATGTCTGGGAGGGCGGACTAGACGCCGCCGACGCCCAGCGCCTGCAAGCCCTGACCGCTGAACTGGCGCCTGCGCGCGACCCCAATAGCGAGGAAGTCCGTGACCAACTCAAAGCCCATACCGAAAGTGCCATCGCCCAGGGCGTGTTTGGCGTGCCGAGTTATGTGGTGGATGGTCAGGTCTTCTGGGGGCTGGATGCGCTGCCGATGCTGCGCAGTTGTCTGGAGGGCGACGCCTGGTTCAGCGGCCCGCAGTGGGACGCCGCCGCCCATCTTCCGTCCGGCATACCCGCCCGAAAGCCCTGATGCCTTGCGCTACACCGCGTAGCGCATCCGTTCCCACCCGTCCCCCGTAATTCGTTCATGAGTCTTCACACCTGGTGGCTGTTTTTTGGCATGACCTTTGTGGTGTCCGCCACCCCAGGCCCCAACATGTTGCTGGTAATGAGTAGCAGCGCCCGATTTGGGGTGCGCGCCGCGGTCGCCACCATGGCCGGATGCATGAGTTCCTTGCTGGCGATGATGACGATTTCAGCCGCGGGTTTGGGGGCTTTACTGCATACATTTCCTGCGGTCTTTGATGTACTGCGCCTGGCAGGCGCACTCTATTTGGCCTATTTGGGTGTGGTGTGCTGGCGCGCCCCGGTGCAGGATGCAAGCCAGGAATCAGAAATAGCACCGGTGGCCCAAGAAAGCGGCTGGACGCTCTACCGCCGGGGGGCGATGGTGGCAGCCAGCAATCCTAAGGCGATGCTGTTCGCTGCAGCGTTCTTTCCACAGTTCATCCACGCAGACCGTTCGCCGCTGGTGCAGTTTGCCATTCTGTTGGCCACCTTCACGGTGATTGAGGTGTCCTGGTATTTTGTGTATGCCGTGAGCGGTCACAAGCTCTCGACCTACCTTCAGCGTGCATCGGTCATGCGCCTGTTTAACCGCGTGACGGGTGGTGCGTTTATTGGTTTCGCTGCGCTCATGGCGGCCGTTCGCGACTAAGGCCGCATAGAACTTCGCTGCCTTCGCCTTGACGCGTCGGGTCCCGAGCGCCTTCAATTTCTCGAAACTGCGCCGCCATAACCCTGCAATCCGTATGGAAATAGGTGAAATTAGCGAAATAGTTTGTAGAAATTACGGCTACCAAAATCTGATTCGCTTTGACAAGAACGCGCTAAAAAGGGGTCGAAAACCATCCATTTTTCACATTGAGAAAAAAGTTCCAAGGGTTAACGCCAGTACCGTAAGTTTTCGGTCAGAACGCGGCGAGGCCTCACCCCGGTGAATGTCAGAGTAACGTCAGCAGTCGCAACAATAGTGCGCACCATTCAACAAGTGTGTTGTTGGACATTTCATTAGGAGACACAAACTATGGCAACAGCAGCCCCACGGCCGATGTCTGCGGAAGAGAAGAAAGTTATCTTCGCTTCTTCACTCGGCACCGTTTTTGAGTGGTACGACTTTTACCTGTACGGTTCTTTGGCAGCGATCATTGCCAAGCAGTTTTTCAGCGGCTTGGACGAAGGTTCTGCCTTCATTTTTGCGCTGTTGGCGTTCGCCGCTGGCTTTATCGTGCGTCCTTTTGGTGCGCTGGTGTTCGGCCGGTTGGGCGACATGATCGGCCGCAAGTACACCTTCTTGGTGACCATTCTGATCATGGGCCTGTCCACCTTTATCGTGGGCGTGTTGCCGAACTACGCCTCGATTGGCGTGGCCGCACCGGTCATCCTGATTGCTCTGCGCATGTTGCAAGGCTTGGCACTCGGTGGTGAGTACGGTGGTGCTGCCACCTATGTGGCTGAACACGCGCCTCATGGCAAGCGTGGCGCCTACACCGCTTGGATCCAGACCACCGCTACCTTGGGTCTGTTCCTGAGCCTGATGGTGATTCTGGGTACCCGTACGGCCATCGGCGAAGACGCCTTTGCAGACTGGGGATGGCGCATTCCGTTCATCGTCTCCATCTTGTTGTTGGGCGTGTCGGTGTACATCCGCTTGTCCATGAACGAGTCGCCCGCTTTCACAAAAATGAAGGCTGAAGGCAAAACCTCTAAGGCGCCGCTGAGCGAGTCCTTCGGTCAATGGAAAAACCTGAAGATCGTGATCTTGGCCCTGATCGGTCTGACCGCCGGCCAAGCCGTGGTCTGGTACTCGGGTCAGTTTTACGCCCTGTTCTTCTTGACCCAGGCCCTGAAGGTCGACGGCCCAACTGCCAACGTCATGGTGGCGATCTCGCTGATCATCGGCACGCCATTCTTCATTGTCTTTGGCGCACTGTCCGACAAGATTGGCCGCAAGCCCATCATCTTGGCCGGTTGCTTCTTGGCTGCTGTGACCTACTTCCCCGTGTTCACTGCCCTGACCAAGGCCGCTAACCCCGATCTGGCGGCTGCCCAAGCGGCTGCCAAGGTCACCGTGACCGCGGACCCCGCTGAGTGCTCGTTCCAGTTCAACCCCACCGGTACCAAGAAGTTCACTTCTTCATGCGATATTGCCAAGCAAAAGCTGGCTTCCGCTTCGGTGAGTTACGACAACATCATTGCACCCGCCGGTACTCCTGCGGTGATCAAAGTGGGTGAGACGGAAGTGTTGACGGTCGTGACGCCTGAAGACATCGCCACCGCCAAAGACGGCGCAGAGAAGAAACTCGCTGAGCTGAATGCCGCTGAGCCTCAAGATGCCAAGGCCATTGCTGCTGCAACTGCACGCGTCAAGGCACTGAGCGGCGAGAAAACCGCCAAGGATGCCGTGCTATCGGGCAAACTCAGCGCAGCGCTCAAAGCCGCTGGCTACCCTGCCAAGGCCGACATGGCGAAGTTTGACAAAACCACCGTGGTCATCATCCTCACCTACCTCGTGTTGTTGGTCACCATGGTGTACGGTCCGATCGCCGCCATGCTGGTGGAGATGTTCCCGACCCGTATCCGCTACACCTCCATGAGCTTGCCCTACCACATCGGTAACGGTTGGTTCGGTGGCTTGCTGCCCACGACCGCTTTTGCGATCGTGGCGCAAACCGGAAATATGTACAACGGTCTGTGGTACCCCATCATCATTGCGGGTGCAACCGTGGTGATTGGTGGCTTGTTCATCAAGGAAACCAAGGACGTGGACATTTACGCCAACGACTAAGGTTTGACCCAATGGGCACCGCCCCGGCGTACCGCGCCGGGGCGGTTGATAAGGCTCTCTTTACGGGGGCCTTTTTTATTAAAAAGGGAATGTGTATGTGGAAAATAGCAGTGGGTTTTGCGGTCTTTGCGGGTGTGGCCTTGTTTATCCTGAGCAAGGGTGGCGATATTGACATGAGTGGTGAAAAGCATGGCGACACCACCCACACCGAGGCTCCAGCGGCTCCAACAGCGTCCAAAGCGACCAGCGCCCCTTAAGCACGATTGGCCCGAACGCGGCAGTGGTTTTTGCCGCGGCGGGCGGGCGGAGGCCCCCCATTTGTCGAATGGAAACCTGTGCACCAAGGATAATGTGCAACTCCTAGAATGCTGCTCCCCACCTCCAGAGAACATTCACTATGTCCCAGGGCACCATCCGCATTCGCGGAGCGCGGCAGCACAATCTCAAGAACCTTGACCTGGACATTCGTACCGGCGAACTGACGGTAGTCACCGGCCCCAGCGGCTCAGGCAAGTCCAGCCTGGTGTTTGACACCCTGTACGCCGAAGGCCAGCGGCGCTATGTAGAAACTTTTTCCGCCTATGCGCGCCAGTTTCTGGACCGCATGGACAAGCCTGCGGTGGACAAAGTCGAAGGCGTGCCTCCCGCCATCGCCATCGACCAGACCAACCCGGTGCGTTCGAGCCGCAGCACCGTGGGCACGATGACGGAGCTCAACGACCACCTGAAGTTGCTTTTTTCGCGGGCGGGCAAGCTGTTTGACCAGGACACCGCGTTGCCCGTGCAATATGACACGCCTGAGACCATCTATGGCGAATTGCTTCGCCTCGCCCAGGCTCAGGGCAACCCCCGCGTGGTCTTGACCTTTCCGGTCGAACTCCCTGCCCAAACCAGCGCTGATGAGTTGGCCCAGTGGCTGAGCGCCAGCGGATTTACCCGCGTGCATGCCGAACGGGAGCTAAGCCTTCCATCCAGCGTAGATTCCAACTCAGGCACGAAAACCCATTCCGCCAAAGCGAAAAAGGCGGCCTCCACGCCCGAGGTCATGGTCCGTAAAGTACTCGACGTGGTGGCGGACCGGTTTCGCATCGAGGGCGCCGACAAGGCCCGCGTGCTGGAGGCCATCGAGTTGTCGGCGCCCTCGATGCGAAACCGGTCCGCCACCAC
>Ga0214921_10003091_pt1 | contig 26086 bp, 23 predicted proteins | sample LL1505_MetaG_FD_177992 | JGI IMG/M metagenome (GOLD analysis project Ga0214921, IMG submission 177992) | Freshwater microbial communities from Lake Lanier, Atlanta, Georgia, United States - LL-1505 | ecosystem: Environmental > Aquatic > Freshwater > Lake | place: USA: Georgia | collected... | reverse complement strand
CGTTTCCTTCTGCCAAAATCACATCAACCGACTCTTTCACCTCTTCCAGCGTGCACATGCCTGTCGAAAGAAAAATTGGCTTTCTAGTCCCAGCAACATATCGAAGGTAAGGCAGATTAACTGCATCGTCCGAGCCAATCTTGTATGCACCCACACCGCATTTCTCGAGCAAGTCGACATCAGTTGAGTGAGATGGTGTTGAGAACCAATCCAACCCTTTTGATTCGGCATATTTGAAAATAGCGCGATGAAGGTCCTCGTCTACTTCATATTTTCTAAATAGGTCATATTGAGAAACAACCCCAGTATTTTCCATATCGAATATAGCTTTGGTACTTGTAATCGTATCTGCGCGATAAGTCTGTAACTTAACTGCATCTACGCCACAGCTATGCGCCGCATCTATTAGACGATTGGCTTGGTCTAATGTGGTAAAGTTGCCACCGATTTCAGCAATAACATAACAACGATTTGCAAGATAGTTCCTAAACATGTGCTTTTCTCAATTCAAAACAATAAAAAGCTGGTTGACAATCTCCTGGCGACATTCGTTCAATTTCTAGTAAGGGCTGGATAAAAGACCGCATGGTATTTATCCATTTGAGTTTAATAGTGGCAAGCTTGTCTAGGGGTATTTCATTTACCATCTCAAGTAATATCGGAAAAAGTGGACGGAGTCCGATGTCCCATATCTGGATTATTGGTTTGCTTAGATGAGGCTGACTTCGCTCTATTTTCAATCCAGCTCGCGAGATAATTGTTTCCCAATCTCTCAGGGACTTGGCTTGGCGAATATTGTCGGCAAACCTTCCGCGATCGAGCATTTCAAGGAATTTCAAGTTTGTATCTTTGCCCTTGAGGTAGAGTTGATTATAAAAGCTGTATTGCGGAAAAGTGATATTAGGCAACATAAGGCAAGCATTCCCACCCGGCTTTAATATACGGGAAATCTCCGTAATGGTCGCGGCAGGTGAATCTAGCCAATAAATAATGTTAGAAAAAACACTGTTGAATGTTTCGTCCGCGAATGGCAGAGCTTGATTGGCGTCGCCCTGCGTCAAGGTGCCGTATATTCCAAGTTTATTAGCCTTCTGCAACAGGGTATTCTTGTGATCAAATCCGACATCAATTCGATAATTTGGATGTTGCGTCACTGCGATGCTAATGTTTTCGTTATACGAATCAAAAATGTCAGCATTTTGAAAAAACATGTCTAATTGGGTTACAGAGCGGAAGGCATCGAAGCTCAAATCAAATCTACCACCTGCTCGGATAAACGAGAAAACTCCATCACCACACCCAAGATCGGGGGAGGGCGACGTTATTTCGAAGGTACTCATCGCTCTAATATCTATCTCTCGCCAAAGCGCTGTCTCGGGGCGTAGCCAAAAGACATTTAGCAACTCTGACAAGGTATCTTTTTCCGCCATTTCATTTCCCTATGATCTGAATCCGATGGACGTAGTTCTTGACAAAAAATGTCCTTTGCTCAACTTGCGCCACTTCATCAAGAGTCTTTCGCGGCAAATAGCACTTGCGGCACACCGCACTTTGCATGAAACCTCGCGGTTGGAGGTGCATTTGCCGTACGGACTGCATTTTTTCACCATGCCATACCTGATAAACAGATTCTCGCTTGATATCACCAATTACCTCACGATTCTCTTCGTCATTGGAACATTTCATAACCAGCCCATCCGCCCCAATTACAAGCCGTTGGTACTGCTGTGGGCAAGTGAAATCCTCAAGGTATTCGATTTTTTTATCATTAGATAGGTAATCGATGAGAGGATTAAATGCAACCAGATCAACATAAGGTCTAAAAGTGTCATAGTACTCATCGACTCCACTTTTAACAATTGCTGGCCAAATACCCTGTACTTTGATGACTGGACGCTTCAAACCGTGTTCGAACTTATACTGCTTAATAGCCTTGATTTTGTCAAGCAAAGTATCAAACTTGAGCGGCTTTCGGACTTGTTCGTATGTCTCGTTTATGCCATCAATAGAGATGGTTACCCAGTCAATTCCCGCCGCTACCATCTTTTGAAAGAATGGCAGATTTAATTTTCCCCCATGCGTGAGGATGGATACCTCTTTAATACCATGATCTTTTGCATATTTGATCGCTTCGTGAAATTTTGTATGTAAAGTAGCTTCGCCCCGCAAACTTAAACGTATTGCGGTTACCTTCCCGCCAATCTCGTCGACGATCTTCTTGTACAACTCCCAACTCATCCGCGTGACATTCACCTGCTTTTTAAACTCATCTGTGATCGTATAACACATTGGACAAGTAAGGTTGCATACTGATGACAGTTCAATATCAACTAGCAGCGGATATTCCGACACATGCTGCTGCTTTGGATTTTCAACCCACTGACGGCGGTATTCGGCATACTCTCTTTCCCACCCTTCGCCACGAAACTGCTCAAATAAAGCCTCCCTTTCAGGAGTATCCATTGAATAATTACCTTTATTAATTGGGACATTTCTTTGAGTACTCATGCTTTTACTCTCTGTTCATAACGGATGATTTTTTCAATTCCTTGGTAAAACAAATATTTAGGTTGCCACCCCAGTAAAGCTTTCGCCTTTGAGATGTCAGCAATAACATCCATCAATTCGTTGGTTCGCACTTGACTATCAGCAACAATCTCCTTATTAGTTCCTGCAATATCCTGTACAACATCGATCACTTCTTTAACACTCAATGAAGTTCCAGAGCCTATATTAATAACATTGTAACTCTCAATATGAGTGTTCAAAGTTGCTAGAAGAGCCTCTATCAGATCATCAAGATAAACAAAGTCACGCTTTGGAAGTAGGTCTTTAACAACAATTTTGGATCCGCTTAAAGCTTGCTTAATAACTAGGGGAATGAGGAAGTTTTCTGGCTGCCCGATACCGTAAACATTGAACGGCCGAATAGTTGTTACCCCCATTCCATAATTAGAGGCGTAAAATTCACATGTCTCTTCTGCCAATCGTTTTGTCATGGCGTAAGGATTGCTGGGCTTAATCTGAATATCTTCGCTAATCGGAAGAATTTTGGTGTGACCATAAATATAGGCACTGACGTAGGTGAGTGATGCCTTAGTTTTTCTGCAAAACTCCAAGACGTTCAATGTCCCTAATACATTCGTCTTGTAAAACGAGAAAGGACTATGCCAACTGTTTGGCACGAAAGTTTTTCCCGCCAGATGAAAAACATACCAAATATCGGCGTGCAAAAACTTATCCAGCGATTCAGGCTCAGCTATGTCGCCATTAGTTGAGCTAAACAGTATGACATCATACCCAGACTCTTTTAGAGCGGCCACAAGCGCCTTGCCGATGAAACCGCTTGCGCCGGTAACCAATACCTTACGCACCCAAAAACCTTGATTTCATCTTTTCAAACTCTTCGATGGCTTGTTCATAGTCGTCTGGCTTTCCGATGTCTAGCCAGTAACCGACAAACTCCTTAACGGATGCCGGATTTTTAGTCGCGATTAGGTCAAGCATCAAATTGTCAAATCCATAGCTCATCCCCTCGGGAATAATGTCGAGGATACGGCGACTTACCATATATATGCCCATACTTACCCTGTATTTCGCTTTCGGCTTTTCTGAAAACCCTGATAGTAGGTTATTTGCATCCACTTTTAGTACGCCGTAATCAATCATTTGTTCCCGCACGTGAGAAGAGATAGTAAAAATACTATTCTGCTTGACATGCTCTTCGTAGAAATCGGAGTAATTTAAATCGGTCAATACATCTCCGTTCATGACCAAGAAATGATTTGGCAGATCCTGAATTAGTCTCAGCGGCGCCATAGTACTTAGGGGCTTATCTTCTAAGGAGTAGTCGATTTTGATGCCCCATCGTTCGCCGTTTTGAAAAAATGCCCTGATAATATCGGCTTGGTGATTGACAGCCATAGTAATGTGATCAAAGCCATGTCGAGTCAATTGCCGAACAATTACCTCTAGTATCGGGAATTCGCCGATTGGCATCAACGGTTTGGGCAATGAGACTGTGTAGGGACGCAAACGCGTCCCTCTGCCACCCGCAAGAATCACAGCTCTCTTAGACATTATAAACCTCTGACTTATAACACTGTATGTTTTCAGGCTTAGTAAACCACTCTACCGTCTCAGTCAATCCGCGCTTAAATCCTTCTCTTCCCCCGTAATTGGGACACCAATTAAACAGATGCTTGGCTTTGGTATTGTCGGCCCACAGACGTTCTACCTCAGAGTTTTCAGGACGAAGGCGTACTTCATCAGTGATGATTTCAATTTCAGCATTCATAGCTTGTGCAATCAACATTGCTGTTTCAGCAATAGATATTTCGAAATTACTACCAAGGTTAACTACTTCACCCAATCCTTGATCTGAATTTAAAATGGCAATTAAGCCAGCTACAGTATCTTGCACGTAATTAAAATCGCGCGTTGGGGAAACTGCTCCGAGCTTGATCTGTTGTCTACCATTTGCAATCTGAGTGATAACTGTCGGGATAACAGCTCGGGCCGACTGACGCGGTCCATAAGTATTGAAAGGTCTGGCAATTACCACCGGCAAGCCAAATGCAGCATAAAAAGAATAGGCCAACTGATCAGCAGCAATCTTGGAGGCTGAATATGGTGATTGCCCTTGTAAGGGATGAGTTTCGGTAATCGGTACAAAACGCGCAGTGCCATAAACCTCGCTAGTGGAGGTGTGTAGCACCCGACTAACTCCCAGATTGCGCGCTGCCTGACAGATATTTAGGGTGCCTTTGATGTTTGTGTCTACGTAAGTATCAGGAGAATGATAGGAAAAAGGGATGGCAATAAGAGCTGCTAAGTGCATTACAGCATCGCAACCCCTCATAGCCTCTTTAACACCATGCGGATCACGGACGTCACCAGCAAATACCTCAAATTGGTTCTTAACGTCGCGGCTACAATGATCTAGCCAACCCCACGAATTAAAAGAGTTATATAGGACAAAGGCGCGAACTTGGTGACCTTGACGAACCAGAGCTTCGGTCAGATGAGAGCCTATGAAGCCATCGGATCCGGTTACTAGAATTTTCATATATAGTCCCCACAAAGATTGCTGTTATATACCTTTGCCGCTACTACTGCAAATCCTTTTATGTTGGGGTTAGCGTTGGTGTCGGAGGTAGCATTACAGACGTTGATGACTTTAAGGAGTGTAACCGCAAAATTTGAAGTTTTATTATCCAAGAGGTCCTCAATTTCTTAATTCATCCTGTTTCATTAAAATATTTTTTGTAATTTTCACCCAGCTTGGCGCTCAAAGCCTCAGTTTAGCCTTTGTTGCCTGAATCATCTGTCTAAGAAAGTAGCAGGTATACGACCAATGCCACACCAAAGAAAGTGAGCAAATATCCATAATAAAAATCTTTTGTAATAAGACTATTAGAAGATAATTAAACCTGCTCAAGATTGATACCCAATTACTTAGATATTTTGTACTAAGAGATGTTCGAATTGGCAAACAAAAGATTTGAAAAAAAATAATGATTTTTTTACTTATAGAGTTTCAGAATCTCAATATATCAAAACTAAACTATATTCTCGCACTCCATGAAATGATCGGTAACATTTAGTTTTGACTCAATTACAGTTTTTAAGTTACATATATAAAAGTGGAAAGATTTAATCTGAATTCAGTATTATTTCTCAGTTCATTTCTCAATTCAAACTCAACTAAAGATAGTCTACGATCAAGCTTTATGCTTTTCTTGAAAGCTGAGTGCTGCTCGATGCCAAGTGTTTTTTTATCAAGCTAATCTTGGAAATCCATTAAAATCCATTTGTCAAATTGTGCTCGAAAACAATCAAAATTAATCTAGCAATTGAACTGAAAGAGGTACTATATGACAATCTCTTGTAAATATTTAATGCTCGGATATTGGTCATTTCACTCTAGCACTCATCCGTCAAGCAGATTTTAAGTCCGATGCGCTTTTGTGGACCGTCCTCATGCCCATCGAAAATGCTCCCACCCAGGCAATGGCGAAAATTAGCCAATCAAAGTACACCTTTTGCGAGACCTCGGTTGTGCACCAAAGAAGCGCCAAGGAGAGTAAGAGCCAAAACCCAACACTAGCGGTCGGGTCCAGCGAATGTTGGCAGCGCCATAATACGATTATAAGAGGGACAAGAATCAGTACGATCCCCGGCAATCCCAAGCCAAGCGCGAGATCTAGCCAGCCGCTATGGCTTTGATGTAGCTTTGACTCTGGCCACCGCTCTTTTGCTAAATGGCCAAAAGAGCGCTCGATAAGCCCATAACCAAGGGGGTTATCCACCAAAAGCTGGGTTCCAGCAACACCCCAAGCAATGCGCTCGTAATTGGTGTCCGAAACCCTTTTGCCAAGTCCATTATTGGGATAGCCCTGAGCCCCATTGAACTTCCAGTGCTCGTACCGATCTATTTGAATTGCAATGCGTGCATCGGCAAGAAGGCTTGACCAGGATTCGTTTTTTTTCACGTGGGAGAGCGCAAAAAAACCAAGGGCCACTACCATCAGCAAAAACATAAACGCACCCTTTAGCTGGATTCGTGCGCGGTGTTGAAGAAATAAGGCAACGCAAAAAAAAACGAATAGGATGATTGCGTGGAGAACCCCGTTTTTTATATTTTCTGCAGAAAAAACAAACAATACCGCTACGCAGGAAGCCACATTCAAATAAATAAAGAAGGGGCGCCACTGCCGCTTTCCGATCTCACCGGCTATTTGACCCAAGGAAATGGCAAATAATGGCAAGCAAAAGGCCACATAGACCGTTTTAGGCATATAAAACGGTAAAGAGAAATAGTGAAGCTTGAGATACTCGGGTGCATTTAAGCCAAATTTTGGGGCTTCAAATGTGATGATGTACTTCACCAAATAAATAAGCGTGGGTAGCATGAATCCAAAATAAATTAGGCCCCAAATCATCCTGCTTTGCCTTTGAATCACTTTGGGGTCTTGATCTTGTCCATACCCCGCTAACCCTAAACCAAATCCAACTGCAAAAATAAATCCCAGCATGGTGCGCTTCCAAATACTCGTCAATTCATCAAATTGCAAATGAGGGTTGGTTTCTAAGTAGAAGAGCTGAAAAAGCGCCCAGCCAAAAAGCAAGAAAAGTAATCCGATGGGGACGGCCCGCTTTGTGAATAGCAGACGATCGTTGCGCACAATCACATAAAGCCCCAGTAGTGCTCCCATAATCAAGCAGACATGCCGAATTAAGATAGTTTCAGGAACTGCCCAGATCCCAAACAAAATTACAAACGAAATACACTGAAGCCAAAGAATCCAACTGGGAAGTACAACTGGTTTAATTGGGTCTTGCCTTAGGGTAACAGGGAAGAGATTCATAAACAATGATTTTCGAATTATTTAGATACCTTTATTAAGCACAATTTATCTTAACTCAAATGAACCTATTAATACGAACGATATTTATTTTTTAGAAACTATTTATTCATTCAAAGTACTTATAACGATAAGGCAAATAGATCTTTAATAATGCTGCTTCACTTAATTACTAACGCTTAATCTTTTTTATGATCATCACTTTCGTCAGATTCAATAGACTAAAAAGTTGATACACAAACAATAAATAAGCATCTAGAGAAAGCGAGAGAATTCATCTTACGATTTGGCGTCGGATAAAACAGCTGACAATCAATGGATCTAAAAAACAACTATTCCTTTGAAGCTGCCTGATTACCCCATAAACTGGCACTGCCAAAACTTAACAATGATTAACCAGTTACCATGCGCATAGTATTATTCATAAAAAGACGAAAAGGCTCAATGCTAAGTCGCTGAAGAAGCAATTTTTGGTCTGCGAAATCTGTCAATCTTGCGTTCGAGTCCAAAATTTCTGCAAGATCACTGGGATCCTTCTGCAGAAATGGCTTTAGGTTAATCATCGCCCCTGGATTAAAGTCAACCGATAAGTTCTCGTCAACACAAGTGATTGGTAGGCAGCCAGCCACAAACGCTTCGGGTATTTTTTCAGTGATATATCCTGGAAATAAACCATTTTCTGGACAAAGATTAAAAGCGTAGTTTCTTAGTAAATCATACTTAAAAAAATTACTATGATGGTGGCTCTTAATGCGTTGATCAAAGTAAGGTCCAAAACCATCCACTGGAATAAATTGTTGCACTGCTCGCATACAACTCGCCCGCGGCTCACGTAAATGCGAACTCAAGATAATAGCCTTACGCTGGCGCTCTAAAAATTCCTTACCTAGGGGTTTTAGCATTTGATCAAGGGCTAATAACATGCCAAAACGCGGATTGCGATTACCGAAAAGTCCCTCGTGGGACCAATCAATGACCTCCATCCAATACGGCAAGCGAAAATGGTGATCTGATTGCACATTTAAGTCATGTGAAATCGAAAAATCAGCTTTGATGTGATCGTGCCGCAAATTTTCGGCGGTATGAAACAAGGTCACTGGAGGCAGTTTTCGCTTAGATAATTCTTTTTCAGCAATGTCAATCCACTGCCCTGCTCTTGCTCGCCACGCTCTTGGCAACCAACGCAAACGAGGCGCATGAATATCATAAAAAGAGCCATAAATTAACAAATCAGCCTGAACTGGTCTAACCCAAGCAATCTTGTAACCCAAGGATTGAATGATTAATGGCACAAGACTGGTACCATAGTCACTGGGAGTACCGAGGCAAGAGATCCGAATCGTTTTTTGACCTTTAAACATATCTTATTTTATCGCCATGAACGAGTACAGCATTGTCATCACAACCTTTGATCAGCGGTTTAATCCTTTTTTAAAACCTCTGATTTGCTCGATAAAGGCCCTACGCCCCAAAATTGAAGTTATTGTGATGGTTAATGGTCCAGCTAAAGTAAACTTTGACCCTAGCTATCGCTCCTCGTTACTGCAATTTTTGGCCGGCCAGGAGGATTGCTACCCCACCCTATTTCCTAATTTTCAAGCACTCTCAAAACTTTGGAATCGTGGCGCCCTCACCGCTACTAATAATCATATTCTGGTTCTTAATGATGATTTGGATATTGATTACGCCTCACGGCCCCATTTTTTTGATGCGTTTGAGAAAGCCCTGGAGATAGAGAAAAAGACATTCAAAATTAATGGGAGTTTTTCCCATTTTTGCCTCAATAAAGAGGAATTAATTGATGTTGGATTTTTTGACGAACGTTTATTGGGAATTGGTGAGGAAGATGGAGACTTCACCTGGCGCTACTATGCGACCTATGGGCAGGATATTACCTCCATCAACCTACCGGGCATTACGAATGTCCAATCCCCACTTGCCGATAGCGGGTTTATGAAGGGAATTGGGCACTACGCAAAGTTTAATCGCGACTTTATCAAAAATGATAAATACCAAGAGGTTTTAATCGGTGGTCACAAAGGAATGTTTGATAAGCGATCAAAAAAGAAGTTAGTCGACGAAGTTCAATATCCCTACGAGCACTTTTACTTAAAAAATCGTCACAAACTATAAATCACTTCATGCCATGGTAATCTGCGGGTAAATTCTGTGGGCGATTTTCGAATGCGATGAAAGTAAAGTGGCGGGTGCTCCTTCTTGTAAAGCGTGCTTTCAAGTATATGAATAAATGCCGTGTCAATCGTATGGATTTCATCTGACCTTTGAATAAGCTCTACCCAATCAAAAATATTATTGGTTAATGCTTGAACCTCAATGACTAATTTATTGTGGGGATTGGCAAAATTAAGTGTATAACGCTCATGACCAGATTCACGATTGCAAATTAGAATATAGGGCTGATGATCGGGATTTAATTGTTCAAATAATTCTTTTGATTTTGGCCCCGGGGGAACATCACCATGCTCCCAACGCAAATCAAAATTTACTTGATGTTGCTCATAAAAAAAGGCATCAAAGCGCTTTATGTCCACATGATGTATTCCAATCGGCATATGTTGGGCATTGAGAAACCCTGCGAATTGACGAGCCTCGCGCCCACTAGTGACCGCAACCAGATAAACATTATTTAAGTCCTGAAACATCCAAGCAAGAGTATGAAAACAACGGTGCAAACACGCATAATAGAGCTGATGGCTTGGGTAGCGCCTTGACAATTCCCTCACCAACCCTAGGCAAATAATTCCATCGCCAAGTCCTAAATGGGGTTCAAGAACCATGACATTCTTTTTTTTGGGGATAAATAAATTTTTAATTGCCCGTTTAATGTTGGTTTCCCGAAATTTCATAATATTCTTATGTTTTAGAAATTCATTAAAGTAAATTTTCTAAACGATCAATAACTCCAATTATTGTAAAATGATAATACTCGCAATTCAGAATTAATTAGATGGTCCCTTATCTAAAATTTTTATTAATGCATACTACCAAAATTCAAATACCTGCTCTTATTGTTTCACTTGAAAGAGCGAAGCTTCGACGCGACCGATCCAAAGAGCAACTGCAGAATTACTGCGATACATGGGAAATTATAGATGCTATTGATGGCTTGAAACTGCAAAATTTACCCTTGGAATACAACGAGAAAAAAGTAAAACGTCTTCTTGGCTTCTCACTTACACTTGCTGAACTTGGCTGTTTTCTATCCCACCGAGAAGCTTGGATCAAATGCTTGGAAAAAAATGATGCAGTTCTTATCCTTGAGGATGATTTTGTTTTTAATTTTCATATTAAAGATGCTATTGATATTGCAATGGAAAACCAAAGCATGTGGGACATTCTTCGATTACACGCTTTAACGGATTCCAATCATACTGAAATAAAAAACACTAATCTATTTAGGATTGTTCAAAATCATGGCGACCCTTTGGGTGCAACTGCTTATATGATCAAACCATCTACAGCTAAAAAATTACTCATTTATTCAAATGAAATTTATGAACCCCTTGACCATTTTTTAGAACATACTAAAAAGCATGGCTTACGAATTTTGGCATTAAAGCCATATCCTATTTCAACCAGCGGTGCTGATTCAACTATTTTTGATCGTCCCGCTCGACACCCAATAACAGGCACTAAAAAATTAAAACGCAGCCTGTATAGGATGGCAGACCGTTTCTTTAGTTCAAATCCATGGTATCCAAAATAAACGGATGAGAATTTTTTAAAAGCAAATAAATACTATTTATTTTTTAAATTATTAATTAAATATTTTGGGCGACAGAAATATAGAAGTGCCACCAGATTTCGGAACCTTAATATAAATTTTTTAAAATACGTATATGGTGAATCTAGGATTATTGTATTAATAACCCTTGAAACAGCAATCTGATGAATAATATGGTCAAGATATTCATCCAATGGAGATCTAGATATATGAACTCCTCGTTTTTCATAGAGTGATCTGCGATCCTGGGAACGATAAAAAAACAATGGATCAGAAAGACTATCAACCCGATACAAGCTCAATAATTTAAGCAAATATAAATTATCATGATTAGAGAATTTTTTATTGGCTAACATGTAATAATCAATGGCATTGAGATAAGCACTTTTTCGAATAATCCCAAAAATGATAGGAATCGGGTCACGCCATTTGATATAAATATAAAAATTATGAAAGGCCGAATGCTCTTTCGTAAAAAAACGTCGCAGACCTGATTTACTGATCACTCCGGAAGGGTCAATATGACAATATCCAGAATAGGCAACACCAACATTTGGATTTCTTAAAAGCATTGCCATCAAGGAACTTATATAATTTGAGGAGTAGACATCATCATCACAGGCTATCATCAAAAAATCACCGTTGGCCATTGAAAACAATAATTTTTGCGCTTCAATTACCCCGCGTTGTTCAGTATCCATTATGTAACGGATACGCTTATCGTGATTTGCAAAATTAGAACATATTAAGGATGTACGATCAGTAGATTGATTGTCTAGTATTAATAATTCAAAATTATTCCATGTTTGCGCTAGAAGTGAATCAATGGTTTCTTTCAGAAAAAGTTCACCATTCCATACAGTCATACAAATGCTTACAAGAGGATTGTTCATAGCAATATACATTTAAATTAAAAATTGAACTTATCAGAAAAAAATAATGAGCCACTCTTCGATAAATGAGTGGCATCGCGATAATTTAAATTTTTGCTTTTATCAATCGGAAAGTTACCAGCTATAAAAGGCCGAGTATCAAAAATAGATAAACTGGTATCCTTTTGAACTTCAAGAATCATTTTGTCATAGAGTGCAAAATCATTAATCATTGATATTGATTCAAGATCACATTTACCCAACGTTTGATATGGTCTTTGAAATGCGCATTTTTTTATGTCGGTTGACAAATTTGGTAAATCATAAATCAGAACTACTTGTTTACCATTTTTTTCAAACATCTGAATGGTTCTTTTAAAAGCCGCAGTTGTCGCCAAATAAGGATCGTTAACACTGATTTCGTTCCGACGATCTTTAAAGATAAAGCTATTATCAAATGTAAGATTATGATAGAAAGAGATAAAAACTGTTTTAATATTTTTATTGTTTAATATATCTATATAAAGCTTATTTGTTCGTTGATAACAATCAAAATTTGCTTCTGATGGTTTTGAAACGCGATCAATATCAAAAAAAGGTGCGCATCCACCAGCACCTAAGAAAAGTAGGTTACGCCCTCGCTGCGCGAGATAATGACTTAATCCAAAGTAAAAATGATTAGCATGCGAATCGCCAATAAGTGCATCAGTGGGAGGTAAATTAATATTATGTATTAAACAATATTGATCGCCTCCGAAAACTTTACTGCATGCATCATCTCGATTGTACGATTCAGGCCATTTAATTTGAGCTTGATATTTGGCTGTTTGACCCTGAGAGTTCATATCATCAATACGAGACTCAACGCCATTATTCATAGTTATGTACAAGCTTATCAAACCAATAATTATGAAATTAATAATAAGAAAAATTATAATTTTTCGAGAATTTGTTTTTGCACGAATGGGTTTTTCTACAAATTTATAGGTCAAATACGATAATAAAATTGCAACTACAACAATTAAAATCTTAATACTTTTTAAATCTTCAGTTAAAATTTTTGCAAACGTTAATAAAGGCCAATGCCATAAATAAAGTGGATAGCTAATTAATCCAAACCAAACTAATACTGTATTAGAAAGAAGTTTTTCTCCAATAACTGTGTTAGGCCCAGAAATAATTAAAAGAGACGTTCCGAGAGTTGGTAGCAATGCCCACCAACCCGGAAAAATTAAATTTTTGTGATAAAAAGATATACAAGCAGCTAATATTAATATTCCAGTAATACTTATAATATTAGAATTCAATACAAATAGATTAGTAATTTTTTTATTAAATAGTGTTAAATATGCTAAAACACCCCCGATTATTAACTCCCACATTCTAGTCACCGGGGAATAAAAAACTGTGACAATATCTTTATTTACAAACCATATATTAAGTAGGAAAGAACACAATAAAGTGAATAAGATAATTATTAATAAATATCTTCTAAACTGCCAAAGTAGCCAGATTAGAAACGGCCATAACAAATAAAATTGCTCCTCGATACTGAGAGACCATAAGTGCAGCAGCATTTTTTTTTCTGCTTCAATATCAAAATAGCCACTTTCATTCCACAGAATAAAATTTGATACAAATCCAATACTGCCAAGTGTATGTTGTGCAAGGTGTTTATATTCGTCTGGATAAAGTGTAAACCAACCAAAAATAATACAGAATAGTAAAACTAAAATTAATGCTGGAAATATTCGCTTTACACGTCTGTAATAAAAATCCAATAAGCTAAAGTTATTTTTTTCTAAATTGGTTAATAAAATTGTCGTAATTAAAAAACCAGATATAACAAAAAAAATATCGACGCCAATATAACCGCCAGTAACTCCAAATGCATGAAAACCCACAACTGACAATACAGCGATGCCACGCAGGCCATCAATATCAGGTCTATATTTTACGCTTGACATTCGATAAATTATTTTACTTTTATTTATTATTGTAATAGGATAAATTATTTTTATATACTCGTATAAATTGGTTACAGTTTTTTTAACTTATTTTTGAAGATGCGATATCTTATTACTAAATTAATTTTTATGATTAATTTTTTTATCAATGACTGATCATTCGTAAATAAAACTTCATCTAATATTTCTGTTTTAGTAGTTATAAAGTGACGAAATCCTTTTCTAATATATGAAGGCTTATCTCTTAATAGCAACGCAAGCCAACTAAATGAGCTATGGGATGCAATAAATACATCACTATATATTAGATCTAAAAATGAATAAGGAGCAGTCTGATTTAAGAAAAGATTAACTTTAATTTCAGGATTTAATAGCGATAAAAGATATGAATAATTTTCTATATTACCTGTTGAGTGAAGATTTAGTACTGGCCTAGTTGGTTTAACTTCACTTATTATTTTATTAATATTAAATGCAAACATTCTTGCGTAATATTCAGGATTGTTATCCGGTAAGCCATAATCATAGCTGAACATCTGCCAATCGATTAACTTTATTGATTTTGGTGGGTCGCCTTTACTAAAGTCCCGCAAATGTAATGCAATGGTAAAGTCATCGCTTTTCTTTAGTTGCTCAGGAAAATTTTTTTCAATATTGATATAAAAATCTTTTCGAGCTATTTGAAGTAGAACTTCTCTTTGATGTATTTCTAGATTTTTTAAATGTTCATAGGATAATCTAAAGGGTACATTATAAATTACATGATCTCTATGCTGGTTAGTTGAATTGTAATCGGGCAAAGAATTATCAACATCAACATACTCACCAAGAAATGCAAAAATTTTATGCCAAAGAGTATTAATAAGCTCAACCTCAGATGGCTCATAGTGTAAGGTCGAAAGCTGATTGTGTGCATTGATAAAGTTAAATTTATTGTTTTTTGCAAATAAATAAGCTAAAAAAGGTCGTTGATAAAAACTTCCCGCACCCTCTTCATGCTCTAATGTTGAAAGTTGAAATGTTACGTTAACCAAGACTTACCCTTTTTGATAGGCCCTGATTTTGTTTAATGCAATATCGTTTCTTAATTTTCTATTAATGAATGTTGGGTCTTCAGTATCGATATATTTTAATCGAGGCCCAATTATTTTTGATAAATTTTTCATATAATTTTTATACAGCACAAAACCGAATTTGGTAAATTCTTTTTTTATTTCTTCCATAGTATTGAACGATTGGTGATAACGTGTGTCATCTGCTTCACATGTGAATATTGCTACTCTGTTCATGTATTGCGAACAACCGCGTATGACATCAATATCTGAGCCTTGGCAGTCAGTTTTTATAAAATCAACAAAAGGTATCTTATTGAAAGGAAAATATTCAAAAAAATGATTCAGTGACCATGTTTGCACTTCAGATACTGTACCTACTTCAAACTCCTTTGGCTCCAAAAGACTACTGCATCCAGGATCATTACTGGTGTTATAAAATTTGCTTAACTTCATTTCTTTGACGTTAGCCAGAGCGCATTCAATTAGAAAAAATTTTTTATTTATGTGGTTTGGATGAATTGTTGTTGACCAAAGTGAATCTCTTTTTTTAATACTTAAACAGTTATTTGAATTTGGCTCAAATCCAAAAACCATGAGGTCGTTCTCCTGCTCAAGCCATTTTGCAGATTGAGGTGCGCCATCAGATAATCCAATGTCTATCTTTACCCTTTTTACCCAATCTGGAATTTTGATAAAACCAGCTTCATCAAATTCAATTCCGCTTTTTAATAATAATTCTTTCATTTTTTAAATTATTAGATTTTCAATGTTTAAGTTTTATACGTTTCCATACTTGGTATTTTTGATCATCGTGTAACCCTTAATTAGTTCAGCTATCCCCTCATCTAAGGTATATTTAGTTTTGAAGTTAGTAGATTCAATTTTTTGATTTGAAACAATGTAATTTCTTTGATCCGGATCTTTGCCGACCGGTGCTTCTAAAAATTGAAAGCCTGGTATTTGTTTTTGAATGCGTTCGCATAGCTCTTTTTTAGATACGTTTGCATTTGACAATCCCAAGTTGTAAATTTCTCCTCGCATTTTCTTAAAGTTATTAATACCATGTAAAAATGCACGCGAGACATCGCGGACATGAATATAGTTTCTTTTAAAAGCACTTTCAAAAAGAACTACAAATTGATCATTAACTGCTCGATAAGTAAAATCATTAACTAATAGATCGATTCGCATGCGTGGTGATATACCAAATACTGTGGCAAGTCGAAAACTTACTGCATTTTCATGCTCCATTAGGACCTTTTCAACCTTGACCTTTTCTTTTGCATATTGAGAAATCGGTTTAAGTGGTGATTTCTCTGTACAGAAATTATTTTTATCTCCTGTACCGTAAGCACTATTCGTTGTGGGCATTAAAACTAATTGCTTATTACTAGTAAGCTCAAGCATCATTAAGATCGCGTCATGATTGGTTGTTGTTGCGCCAATTGGATCCTGATTGCATAATGGCGCACCAACCAATGCTGCCAAAGGAATAATAATATCTGCGTTTTTTATTAAAGGTTTTATGATGTTTTTGACTCTTATGTCACCTTTAACTATATTAAAATTTTTGTTATTGCACACATGATTTAGGCTTGTTTGCCCAAACATAAAGTTATCTATGACTGTGACATTATGCCCCTCATTTAATAGATCAGGGACCATCGTTGAACCGATATAACCCGCTCCTCCAGTAACTAATATGTTGTAGCTCATTCCATTTCCTTACGTTCTTGTTTTTTAAATAGCTCAAATGATTTTTTATAATCATTGGGTGTTCCAATATCTAAAAATAATCCCTTTGAAAAATATCCAAATAATTGAGCATTATGATTGATTAAATAGGGGAAAATTTCTTTTTCGAGCGAAGTATTTATATTTGATTGAAATTTTTGTCGTAACTCTTTGTTAAATAAAATTTCAGTTTTTAATAAATATACTCCTCCATTTGCATAACCACTATCATCTTTTTTCGATTTTATTCCTATTTGAATTATTTTTTGGGTTTTATCTATTTTGATGCTTGAATATCTTTCAAAGTCGGTTGTTTCAAATAAGGCGAATGTCCAGTCAGCATTTCGTTCTTTTGTAAATTTTGTTAAACCTTGTAAGTTGACTTCGAAGAATGTGTCACCATTGATTACAAGAATAAATTCACTTTCCCTCACTTTATCCATTGCAAGCAAAAGTCCGCCACCAGTTCCTAATGGGCTTTTTTCAATAACGTATTCTAATTTTGCAGTTCGGTACGTAGCGCCAAAATAATTGATGATCTTATTGTGTAGATAACCTAATGACAATATAAATGTATCAACCCCTTGGCTTATCCAATAATCCATTTGATATTCAAGAAAGGGACGCCCATGAATGGGAGCCAATGGTTTTGGTAAATCAGAAACTACGCTTCGCAGCCTTGTTCCCAATCCCCCTGCAAGGATAATTGCGCTCGTCACATTTACATTCTAGACAGAATTTAGAGTAGCGCAAATATCATCTATTTCCGCATTGGTTAGATCTGGAAAGTTTCCAATATAAAACCCATAAAAATGAATATGCTCTGTTTGCGGAAAATTCAGGTAATGCTGATCGGGGATAATCCCCTTTAGGTAAGGTTGCCTTATCTGATTGCCACCCCCAGCGCTTCCTCTACGAAATTCAATGCCTGCAAGGCGCATCTTGCTCATTAAACGATTAACTAGATCGTTATCTGCATTTTTTAATACTAAATTAAAAGCATAGTTACTCGATCCCTCTATCTTGAAATCGGTTCGATACTTTTCATTGTCAATCTGTCGAAGAAAACGCTTCAAATTTTCAGTTCTTCGTTCAACAACTTTATCTAAACGCTTTAACTGACTGAGACCTAAAATGCCGCCAATTTCCGTGTTGCGCATATTATAGGCTGGATAGGCAAATATAAAATCAGGGTTGAGTTCTGGAAAATTTTGCTGATACGACGTCTTAATAGTTGGGTCGCTCGCCTCCCTCACCATTCCATGCGATCTTAACATTCTTGCTTGCTCATAGACTAGTGGGTCATTTGTGCAGATCATGCCACCCTCAATTGTACTCATATGATGAGCATAGTAAAAAGAAAAGTTTGATATCCAACCGATACTACCGAGTTTCTTAGTATTATGTGTAGCCCCATGGGACTCACAAACGTCTTCAATTAATGGAATTTCACGTTGCTTTAGTTCTTCAATAAGATGATCTGTCAGTCCATCAAAACCCTGCACATGAGTTAAAAATACAGCACGTGTTTTATCAGTAATCTTACTCAAAATATCACTGGGATTCATGGCCAGAGTAGTTGGCTCAATATCAACAAAAACTGGGGTGAATCCATTTTGCAATACCGAAGCAACATCGGAAATCCAAGCCAAGGGCGGCGTAATTACCTCACCACCCTCAGGATGACGTATTTTTAGTACTGCCATTGTCAATAAATTAGCTGAGGCGCCTGAATTAACAAATACACTATATTTAACCCCTAACCACTTTGACCATTCAGCCTCAAAGGCACGAACATTGGCTCCATTAGTCAATATTGGATCATCTTGCTTTAAATACTCAATCACTGCATCAAGATCTTCACGCAAAATATTATTGCGCATGAGTGGATATTTCATTTATTTAGCATTCCAATAAAGTTTTTAATTTTTTGTAAGCAAATAGTTGGTCCAATTCCTGCTATTTCATGTAAATCTGTGCGGGTTCCAAGTTCAAAGCTGTAACCACCTTCGACCCCAATATTCATTATTTTCTGAGGTAAATTATTTCTTAAAACTATTTCAAAAACTTTGGCATCAAGACCGCCACGCCCAGCGAAACCCTCTTCTAGTGAAACTATTCCACGATAAGACTCTATCTGCTTAATTAATTGAAACTCGTTAAAGTGTGTAATATCAAATAAATCGACTACTCCGACTTTTATTCCCAACGCTTCTAACTCATCTGCAATTTTAAGTGCGGTATGAAGCATGTACCCTGTTGCTAGCATACATACGTTATTGCCCTGTCTGTGCTCTGAAAAACCAAGATGAAAGTCAGGAGATTTTTTATCATAAATGACTGGTAGCACTTGTGCATCCAGACGTAAGTACTTTAGTCCTTTTGTATTTAGGCATACATCAAACAAGCCAGCTGACGTTAAATGGTCTGCGGGAGATAAAACTCTAAAATTTGGCAGAGCACGCATCAGAGTGATATCTTCATAGCATTGGTGAGTGGGTCCAGACACTACATAACTATATCCAGCACCGACCCCAATTAAACTCACATTCATTGGCCGGACCTCAGACAATAAAGCCAAACTAACTCTTATCTGTTCAAAGCATCGCATTGTAATGAATGGCGCTATGGCATAAGTAAAAAGTGTATACCCCTCCAAAGCCAATCCAGCTGTAATATTAATTAAATTTTGCTCGGCGATGCCAACATTTACAAATCTTTTTGGAAAATCAGCTCGAATTTTATCTAGCACCGGAGAACCAAAATCAGCACTAACAAAAAATATTTGATCATTTGTAACCATTGTCTTCCAAATACGCTCTAAAAAAGCATCACGCATTGCTAATGGTTTAATACTCATCTGAATTTCTCCAAAAGCTCATCCAACAACTCGGGTCGAGGATTAATGATGTGAGAAAGTGCAGCATTTTCAAGACCTGGCACCCCACGACCTTTCACAGTCTTGGCTATCAGCGCTTTTGGCTTTTTATTAGTTAATGATTTCATATGACTTAGAATTTGCTGCAGAGCTAATACATCGTGGCCATCAACCTCGTAACATTCCCAGCCAAAACTCTTTAATCGCTCACTTAATGAACAATGGCTAATAATGTCATCGGTATGCCCAAGCATACTAATTTGGTTGTTATCAACGATCAAATTAAGATTATCAAGTTTATGGTGTGAGGCAAACATAATAGCTTCCCAATTAGCGCCCTCATGCAATTCACCATCACCAGTAACAACAAAGACACTTCGGTCACTGTCTTGACGATTAAGACCAAATGCCATACCCGTTGCTACACCCAAACCATGACCAAGAGAGCCATTAATCGTTTCATATCCAGGAATAATTGGATCCGGAATTCCGCCTAGAATTCCACCTGCTTGACAAACTTTCTGTAACTCTTCATTGGGGAAAAATTTCAAATCTGCCAAAATAGGGTACATGCAGATTGATCCGTGACCTTTGCTAATCACACAACGATCGCGATCTTTATTTAAAGGATTGGTTGCATCAAATCTTACGATACCTCCGTAATAGAGCGCTACAAATATTTCAATCGATGACAGTGATGATGCTAATCGTGTTTCGGGAGCCCGTCTATGAATAGACAAGGTTTGTCTCCACACCCAACGGGCTTTTTCACATAAATTGATTTCTTGCGGTGACATATTTTATAAGCCGTTAGGTTGATACAATACTACTCGACTGCCAGTATCGTCAAAAGAAAAAGTAACATGTACTAAATTACTTAGGCTAGCTCGAATTGCTGCATGTTTTTCGGGTCGCGCAAAAAGAAGCATAAATCCACCACCACCAGCTCCTAAAATTTTACCTCCAATTGCACCAGCCATTCTTGCAGCAGAATAAATTTTATCGATTTCGGGTGATGAAATTTTTTCAGATAAATTTTTCTTTAGTTGCCAACTCTCATCGAGAAGTTTTCCAAACTCTTCAATTGGTATATTTGTATCACCAAGAATTTCTAGAGCCTGATCGACCATCCTTCTTATGTGCAATAACTCGACCTCTCGATTATTAAAATTTTGAATTTTAGATTTAGCAATTTCATTAGAAAATCTCGAAAACCCAGTAAAGCAAAGCATTAAATGGCTATGTAATTCAGTTTTTCTTGAATTACTGATAATAATTGGACTTACACTAAAGGAACTCTCACGATGAAATTCGATTAAATTAAAACCGCCGTATGCAGCAGATATTTGATCCTGAGAGCCAACGCTTTCGCCAATAAGATTCTGCTCAATGTGAATTGCATCATTAGCTAAAGTTTGTTTACTTGCCAAATGCCCTCGCATGGCATAAAGTACGTGAACCAAACCTACTGTAAATGATGAGCTCGAGCCCAGTCCAGAGCGGGCTGGTAGATCACCATCATGATGAATTTCTAGACCGTCAGTTACATTAGCCCATGAGAGAATTGCTCTAACGGCTGGATGAACAATCGCATCAGTACAGCGTACGTTTTCAATGTTGGAGTAAACAATACGATGTTTGTGTTCAAAAAATGGGGGTAATGGGCGACAAGATATGTAGCAATATTTATCTATAGTAGTGGCAAGTACCGCACCACCATGTTGGCGATACCATAATGGGTAATCTGTACCGCCGCCAAAGAATGAAATTCGAAAGGGTGTTCTAGTAATAATCATTGTCTAGTCGCCCAAAATTTTTCTTTTTAAGTGAATTTTTGACATTTCCTCTACATTTTTTCGCTCAGTTTGACCAAACTTTTTCTCCACCAAATTTAGATAAGGCGGATGGGTAAAGTATTTTTGCCAAGCCTCATCCCTAAACTTTAAAACTTCTTTGGCACTTACATATTTAGTCGGTAATGGTTGAGTTTCGTATGCCAAAAAAGCGTATCCTTCATAAGAGCTTGGCAAAGCCCACCCCTCTTTTTTAGCTAAGGTATGCATAGGACTTCCTGGTAGCGCTTGGCAGGGATACATATTTGCCATCTCAGTATTAAGCTCCAATGCTAAGTCAAGAGTTTGCTGCATAGTTTCCAAACTATCTTCGGGAAAACCAAAAATATAATTACTAATGATATTAATATCCGCGTTAGAAATGGTTTTGCAAACTTCCCGGATATTAACTTCCTTAAAAGAACCTTTAGATACCTCTTGGCGAACCATTTGGTTACCCGCCTCAACTCCTAGGGCGAGCCAATTAACCCCGGCCTTCTTGAATAAATCTAAGGCATCTTTACGAACAGTATCGATTCTTGAGTAAGTCCACATATTAAATCCAAAATCTTGATTAATTAAGTCTTGTAATATAGGGGTGTAAAACTTACGGTTTAAGAAAAACATTTCATCGCTAATTCTCAGAGTAACAACTCCCAAGTTTGCTAATTTTTTCATTTCACGACTAACCCAGGCGGGACTCCAAAACCGCATTCCTCTTGAATTAGCAGCATTAATATCATCACCATTATCAACACGGTTTACGATGTTAATCATGCAAAAATCGCAGCCAAATTGACAGCCCAAGGAAGTGTAAATAGCCGCAAAAGGAGTTCTCTTTTGGTGACTAAACTCGGCATGCCAAAAATGTGCGCGATATAAATCTAAAGGTTTTTCGCGATACGGTAACAAATCCCAAGCATAGCCTGGCAAGTCTGTGTCCATGCATTCTTGCGGTACAACTCTCTCAGGTGTGTTAAGAGTGGGCACTCTAAAGTTAGCCGGTCCTTTTTTCTTATAGCCAATACCTTTAATCTTTTCTAAATCAGATGCCAAATTACTACGTAATAAACTATGCAATGCGTAAACACCTTCATTGAGCAAAACAACATCTACTGCGTCATTGGCGAGAACTTCTAAAGGCAATGCACTAGTATGCGAACCAACAAATGCTATGGGCGCCCCAATATGATCCTGCTTTATTGCTCTCGCTAATTCCAAAGCGCCAATCATGCTTGTTGTCCCAGAATTTGGATTCTGTCCATATACAACAAATAAAATCAATCTTGGCTTAAATTCTTTAATTCGCTCGATTGACAGTTTAAGGGTCAGCCTTTCAGCATCACAATCTAAGATGGCGACTCCAAATCCCTTTGAACGACAAGATTCAGCTAATAGTAAAGCCCACGTGGGTGGCTCAATGGCGGAATAAACTTTCGCTAAGCCCTGATAAGCCTGAGCAGAAGAGTCAGGATTAATAAATAATACATCTAGATCATGAGGCAATGTATTTCCTTATTCATGTAAACAAGTGGGCTAAATAAAAATTTATCTAGCCATAAAATTTTTTAGCTAATAAAAATTGTGTTTCATTTATAAATGAGATTTCAAAAATTCTGAATAAGTCATGAACAGACCCTCCCGTAGACGGACGCTGGGGTTCCAACCCAAGCTAAGTAATTTCGATGAATTTATCAACTTTCTCGGAGGACCGTCAAGCTTTGCAGCATCAAAACAAATCTTACCTTTAAAACCAACTATTTCAGCAATTAAGGATGTTAATTCTTTAATAGTGACATCAGTGCCAAATCCGACATTAATATGACTTTGCATTGGATCAACGTATTTAGAATAGATGTCCGCCGGTAAATTCATAACGAATACTGATGCCGATGCCATATCATCTACAAACAAAAATTCTCTTTTTGGGGTGCCAGTGCCCCATATGATCACTTCACTTAAATTATTGACTTTTGCCTCATGGAATCTTCTTATCAATCCAGGAATTACGTGGCTATTATCAGGGTGATAATTATCGCCAGGTCCATATAAGTTTGTTGGCATCACAGAGCGAAAATCTACCCCATGCGATTTTCCATATTGACGATTGTAGCTTTCGCACATTTTGATACCTGCAATTTTAGCTATTGCATATGGCTCATTGGTTGGCTCAAGCTTTCCGGTAAGAAGCGCTTCTTCGGCCATAGGTTGAGATGCCAATTTGGGATAGATGCAACTAGAACCTAAAAAAAGTAGTCTTTTTACTCCACTCAAAAATGCTTGATGAATAACATTGTTTTGCACCATCAAGTTGTCGTAAATAAACTCGGCAGGATAAGTGTTATTTGCATGTATTCCTCCCACCCTTGCGGCAGCCAAATAGACTTGTTCGGGTCTCTCAAGCTCAAAAAACTCTTTAACTGCCAACTGATTGGTTAAGTCCATTTCCGCATGCGTTCTAGCAATAATATTGGTATAACCCTTTGCCATCAAGTTACGCACAATGGCTGAACCTACCATGCCGCGATGACCGGCCACATAAATTTTTTGATCCAAATCATCTGACATTACTTAATTCTCCTTACCAACTGCCACTGAGTAACCATGCTTTACTAAAAGGGCATGCTGCTTAGCTCTTACTAAGTCATTGGTAACCATCTCAATAATCATTTGATCAAGGGTGATCTCTGGGACCCAGCCAAGCTTCTCTTTGGCCTTAGTGGGGTCACCTAAGAGCGTCTCTACTTCAGTTGGGCGGTAGTAGCGTGGATCAATCTGCATGATCACGTCACCAACCTTGAGCGCGGGAGCAGTATCACCCTCAATCGAAGTAACAATTGCCATTTCAGTCTCTGCTTGCCCTTCAAATTTTAAAGTTATACCGAGCTGTTTTGCGCTTCGAATAATAAACTCACGTACAGTAAACTGTACGCCGGTTGCAATCACAAAATCTTCAGGCTTTTCTTGCTGCAGCATGAGCCACTGCATACGCACATAGTCTTTCGCGTGCCCCCAATCGCGCAGCGCATCAATATTACCCATATAAAGACATTGCTCAAGACCTTGGGCAATATTGGCCAAACCGCGGGTAACTTTGCGGGTTACAAAGGTTTCGCCGCGACGCTTAGATTCATGGTTAAAAAGAATTCCGTTGCAGGCATACATCCCATAAGCCTCTCGGTAGTTCACTGTAATCCAATAGGCATAGAGTTTAGCCACGGCATAGGGACTTCTGGGATAAAACGGGGTGGTCTCTTTTTGAGGAGTCTCTTGCACTAAGCCATAAAGCTCAGAAGTTGAGGCTTGATAAAAACGCGTTTTTTTCTCAAGCCCCAAAATTCGGATCGCCTCTAAGATACGTAAAGGGCCAATTGCATCCACATCCGCTGTGTATTCGGGGGATTCAAAAGATACCGCTACATGACTTTGCGCACCCAGGTTATAAATTTCATCAGGCTGACACTGTTGAATAATTCGAACTAAATTACTCGTATCTGTTAAATCACCATAGTGCAATATAAGATCGCGGTGATTTAGGTGGGGATCTTGATAAAGGTGGTCAATTCGTTCGGTATTAAATAGAGATGCACGGCGTTTAATGCCATGTACGACATAACCCTTTTCCAAGAGAAACTCGGCAAGGTAGGAACCGTCTTGACCAGTAATCCCAGTAATGAGTGCAACTTTTTGTTGATTGGTGCTCATGAATTCATATTTAGTTGATGATTAATCTGAAAGTCTATTTTCGCCCATACGTATCCTCAAACCGCACGATATCATCTTCTCCCAGATAAGAGCCTGACTGAACCTCAATAATTTCGAGGGGTTCGTTACCAGGATTGGCCAATCGATGGGTTTGCCCTTGGGGGATATAAGTGCTTTGATTTTCTTGCAAGGTAATCACTTCATCACCGTTAGTGATTTCTGCAGTTCCCCTCACCACAATCCAGTGCTCGGCGCGGTGATGGTGCATTTGTAGCGAGAGACTGGCTCCAGGTTTAACCTGAATACGTTTGACCTTAAAGCGCTCGCCCTCATCCACGCTGTCATACCAGCCCCAGGGCCGGTTGACCTTACGGTGCAAATTACTCTCTTCACGACTTTCTAGCTCCAATCTTTTAATAATAGCCTTGACTTCTTGACTGTTGGCTCGATCAGCGACCAACACGGCATCCGCGGTCTCTACAATGACAAGATTATTCACGCCCACTGCACCAACCAAACGATTGCTCGAATAAATAAGGGAGTTGGTGGTTTGCTCCAAGATAACATCCCCTCGCGTGACATTACCTTCCTCATCTTGGCTACCGACCCGCCAAACTGCATTCCACGCGCCTAAATCATTCCAACTAGCATCCAATGGGACCATGCGGATAGCAAAAGCACTGCCAGGGCATTTCTCAATAACCGCATAATCAATTGATTCATTCGGAATGATATTAAAAAGTTCTTTATCAGGTCGGATAAAAGTGGTGTCGCTACGTTTAGCTTGCCAGGCCTTGATAGTGGCCTCCAAAATATCGGGGCGAAACTCTGTTAAAGCAGCAAGCCAAACACTCGCCTTGAGGACAAACATGCCGCCATTCCAATAGTAGCCGCCCTCTTTTAAATATTGGGTAGCGGTAGATAAATCCGG
>Ga0214921_10003089_pt1 | contig 26100 bp, 14 predicted proteins | sample LL1505_MetaG_FD_177992 | JGI IMG/M metagenome (GOLD analysis project Ga0214921, IMG submission 177992) | Freshwater microbial communities from Lake Lanier, Atlanta, Georgia, United States - LL-1505 | ecosystem: Environmental > Aquatic > Freshwater > Lake | place: USA: Georgia | collected... | reverse complement strand
AAGAGGGGACACCCACCAGGTGGGCATCTCCTTCTGTCAGTTTTATTTTTAACTTGTTAGCTGGTTTTTTTGAGGCCGCGCCACTCAGCGTGCACCTTCGCGGACTCGGGCGGTGCCGTCACAAATTTAATAGCGCCTGTCAAAGAGTCGTAGCTATAGCCGCTCTTATCAACGAGGGCGCCATTCACAAAAACTTTTAGATAGCGTGTATCAGCAGCCGGTGCGATTTCAAAAATCGTCTTCAGAGGTGAATTGACCTTGTAAGACATCACAATTGTACTGTTGTTTGGTGGTGTATTTGAAAATATGGCCTGACCAGTCGCCGGATCATATGTCACAGCCCCCGCAGACTGTCCACCTATGGTTGCGGTCACAACGCCGTCAGCTGGCGCCTCGGGCAGATCAAATTTATTTGTCACCACTCCCGATGCACCACTCACATAGCTCACTAGTACTGCAGCTCCGACTGGAGGATTACGCGTGAAGTGAACATTGAGACCCGTCAACGTATAATCAGTCCAAGCCTGACCATTCACAGTCATTCTAAAAGTTCCTGGATCTGGCATCGACTTCAACACGAAGTCAGCCTTGAGCGTTTTCGCTACATCGTTTGAGATTTTAGCCAAAGTTGCGGAATAATCGTTATCGCAGATTGAACCCCAGGTACCACCGGTCTGCGTGACGACGTCGTTGATAATATTTGCCTGTTTTAATGCAGTACCGCACTGGCCTTGCGTTTGCGATGGGTGCCAGAAAATACCGTAAACGCGAGCATCTGTTCCAACTTTGCGGATACTAGCCAAATAATTTGTCAGATAACTTCCGTTATAATCCGCAGATCCACTACATCCATAACCTTTTTCGTTATCGATATGGCAGTTGTCCTCATCGGTGACGATGACGACCGCGACCGTTGAATTTGCTCTGAGCCAGTTGCCAGGCCCCAAGAAACAGTTACTTTTCAGGGCATCCACAGCGCGAAGAATGGGACGTTCAATCCCGGTTCCGCTGGTTCCGGCGTTGACGAAACTCTTGAATCGACCCTCAGGGTTAAAATCTGATTTAGAAATTGGTCCGTACCCGCAGCGGTCAGCAGGGTCCGTGGTCGTCACGACGACTCGCCAATCGGAGTCTTTGATCGCAGAGAGTAACGGAGTCATGCGGCTTGATAAATTGGCTTGTTCTTCCGCCATAGAACCACTGTTATCAACGACAACCACAATATCGACGATGCCCATGGCCGTGACGTTATAATTTTGATTCGCGTTAGACCCAGAGGATCCTTGCTTAGCCTGCACCTGCCGTATTTCGCGAGTATCCTGTACAAAATCTCTGGACTGAATGGGCGGCAATGCCGGACTGCGATTTGAGGCGCCGGTAAAAGCCGTGGATTTACAGGCATCCAGCAACACAACAACGCCAAAGAGAGCAGCAAATTTTTTCATAAATGAACCTCAACCTTAGGGCGGCAAGCGCCAAGCCTACTTGCTTTTGAACGCGCCAATATCGGCAAATTGCTAGATTTACTTGAGAACATTTTAACACGACTTTATTACTGTTGACAAATCGGGCAGTTGCACAATACAAGGACGGCCTAATTCGACGCGATTTTTTGCTGTTTTTGATGCGTAGGTAATGTGATGAAAGATTGGACCCCCTCGTACTGGATGACTGTTCCCCCCATCGGGGGCCAGCTAACCTCGCCAAAAGACGGGGGCATTGCCATCATTGGTTCAGGTCTAGCTGGAGCGAGCGCTGCGTATTGGTTACTGGAACGCGGTTTTGAAGACATCACGATCCTCGACTTTGAACAAGAGAAGGCTGCAACCTACCGCAACTGCGGTCATATTCTTTATGGAACAGTAGAAAGCATGATGGCCCTCACCGCTCTCCATGGCGAGGAGACCGCACGTGAAATATGGGGCTACTCCATTGATATCTGTCATGAGGTCCGTGACACAGTTCAACGCCTTAAACTGGACGCCGACTACCGCCAAGCTGGTTACCTCGTCATCGCTATCGACGAGACGGAAGACAAAGAGATTCAAGAATCGGTGAACCTGCTACGTCGAAACGGTTTTGATAGCTCCTACATCCCCCAGGCTGAAGTCGAGGCTATGGGCTTTAAAAAAGTCTACGGCGCCCGATTTGAACCCGGCAGCGCACAAGCCCACCCTGTCAAATTTCGAAATGGCCTGATCGACAATGTTTTGAAGCGCGGCGTCCGGTATCACTCTGGTGTCAAAGTCTCTGCCGTAGAGGAAAATGGCGATTTCGTGGAGGTCAAATCTCAGCATGGCACCCATAAATTCGATGCTGCAGTCATCGCCGCCAACGCTTACTCACCGCTTCTATCTAGGTACTTTGCGGAACGCAAACTCGTCGATCCATTCAAGGGACAAATCATTACGTCAAAGCCGTTAAAGCATAATTTCAAAGTAAAATTCCCCCATAGCTTTGATCATGGTTACGAGTACGCGCTTATTTCTGAGGACAATCGCCTCATCATCGGTGGCTGGCGCAATAACGTTCCAAGCGGCGAAATCGGCACCTATGACGTGACTCCGAATCCAGACGTGGATATTGGACTTCAGGAATTCGTCCGTGACCATTATGAAATCAATGAAAAAATAGAATGGGAGTTCAGTTGGGCTGGCATCATGGCCGCCTCAAAAACTGGATTTCCATTTATTGGACCGACAACAAGCCCAAGAATTTACACTGTGGCTGGTTTTACAGGACACGGGTTCAGCTGGGCTCACGGCTCGGCAAAATTATTGTCCGACATCATGGCAGGAAATCCGATTCCCGAAGTCGCAAAATACTTTAATCCGAAAATGACGCACTAGAGAAGCTTGTGCACGCGCAGTCGCCTCACTACCACCTGGGACTGCAACTAAATTCATACCCATTCGGGATGTATTCTTTAACACAAGAGTCTCGGTTACATCCAAACGCGTAATTCATAGGTATGTAGTCGCTGTAGCAGTGGCTTGACGTACATCCTAATTGATATCCTGCGGGCAAATAATAACTTGCGCAGGAATCATCCGTACAGCCGAGCGCGTTACCTCTTGCCACGTAGTATTGCTGGCAACTGTCAGCCGTACATCCCAAGCGATAACTTGAATCGACGGCAGTCACCACACACGCAGATTTTGAGCATCCGAGCTGGCTACCTGGAGGCACATAATATTGAACACATTCGTTTTCGGTACATCCAACTTGATAATTAAGCCGCAGGGGCAAAACCTGACAAGATGCACGATTACAGGCCAACTGCTCTCCTTGGCGAACAAAGTAGGTCTGACAGCCTATCGATGTGCATCCCATTTGATAGCTATTCGGGACATACAGTTTCTGACATACATCCGCTCGAGCTGAAAATCCCGCGATCACGGCCAACAAGATGACTACGATTTTGTCGAACATAGGTTCTCCAGGCAGTCCGGTATTAATTCCGCCCCTCCCTAAACGATATCACCAGTGATTTAAAAAAATCATCAAAAAATAGAACTTACATTTCTCAATGGGCCAAGGACCTCTGCGCTGCATCGACAAACGCTTTCAATGTCACCTGATCAGGCGTTTCGTTGCCGAAGAATACGCGCGAATAAACTTTTGTCACGAAATGCATGGCAGGCCCGCGTTTTGGAGCATTAGCCCAAAAAAACAAACTATACTCATCGGGCGTCATGGCAGGGTCACGCTTAAGACCCATACCATCATTGACTTGCAGGATTTTGTTATAAATTTCGACTACTTTGTGTTTAACTTCTACGGGACTGGCTGACCAATTTGCAATATCAGTTGCCAAATCATGGTTTAGACTCTGCAAAGCTTGACGCAGCGCCTGAGGGCTTTTACCTAAAGAGTCTACGGGCTTTTCTTTTGCGCGAGTGAGCCGCCTCCAAATTAAAAATCCCATTATGCCAATCAACAGCAGTGCCACGACGATGCGCCACGCTTTCTTTGGAAACTTTGGCATTTTAAAATCAAACTTCAATGCAGCCTTCGATAAAAACTTAGCTGCAGCGTTGGATGAAACACTCGATGCTGCGCCAACCTCAGACCTTTGTCCAGGATGCCCTCCACCAGACTCACTGGCAGACTCACCGCCACCAGGCCCTCCACCTGATGAAGTTGACTTGATGGCTTCAGATGCATTCGCCTCCAATATCGCAGTTTGAGAGTCTCTTGATTCAGAGTCCCCCGTAGGATCTTTTGCATCGCCGCCTGAATTGAGCTCGGGTGGAATGGCTTGCCCCTCTTGGTTTCCCGTTCCTGGAGATTTTTCATCACCAGAAGACGACGGATCTCCCTCCTGCGTCAATGAACCTGCGTTGACAAATTTTTCTTGAGTGCCATCCCCACGCGCTCCCGACGCAGAGCTACCGCGAGAAGAACCCAAGGCTTGGCCTGCCTTTGTTTTACCGTTTCTGAACTGAGGCAGATTGTTCGCATGAGTCGACTTCGGCACTAACCGGTCCACCTGAATCGGAAACTGTCGACAGTAGCCATAAAACAATGCCGCCGCAAAGACCCCATAAAATACGGCAGCGCGAACGGTCGGTTCATTTAAGCTCCAGTCATTCTGCTTGTTTTTTTGGCTCGCGCCGTGATGGCGGCATGCGCGACCTAAACGCAAAGCAAAAATAACATTCAGTAAAAGCATGCCAGACACATAGATGACACCAGAAATCGTCGTCGTATTAGGCGATACACCACTAAGGAGCAACACTGCCATCATTACAAAGACTGGCATCCATGCGAGTGATGTTGTCGCCACGCAGACTAGCGAAATCGAAACAAGAGACCCGCATAAAGTTATGCCTTCTCGCAAAAAAGGCACCTGCAATAAAAATCGGAATAACAAAACAAAGACCAAGAGGACGGCCACGATTTTTAATCCAAAAAATCGCCCCATAGGATTATTATCTTTAGATCTGACCGCAAGCTCCTGACCAAAAAAAAGAGCGACCCGGTCACGTCCCTCGACTGCACGCTGATAGGCCGCCGCTTGAAAAAATCTCGGCCCAAACAAAAACGCCTGGCACACGAGCCCCATACTAACAAAAAATATGCTTCCTAAAAGTTGTATAAAATTAAACACGCCAAATACAAAACAAAAAAAATACATCGCGATGACATGAACCACGCTGATCTGCATGATCAAACGCCAAAAATCCTGCTTATATTCTGGATTTTGTAAATCAAGCTTCATCGAGACCACCTAGAGTTTCTTTCATAGACCTGCCCAATCGACTCTCCAGGGCCAATAACAATCGATGCCTGACTAAGCTTACGCGCCAAGTTCTCGTAAGGTTCACCGCCATTCAGACCACTATATAGCTGTCGTAGAAAAGTCAGATCCCGATGCTCATTGGCGTCCAAATTTGCTGATTTTGCAATCCTCTGGTCGAAACTTGGAATGTCGATCACAACCGGCATGATTTGCGAGTGAATTGTATCCCAAGCCCAAAACGTTTCACTCAAAGAGGCTAAGTCCATGTCAATCGCACAGAAGACCGGAATAACCAGACTATCCGGAGCAACTAGCTCTCGGTGACGAGTTAAAAAAACCTCATAGCGCTCGATACTATTCGGCTGCAGGTCACGAACTAATTCTGAAACATACTCAAAGAATTGATCACCTTTTCCAAAATCTGTGACAAAATCCGACGTGATTAGCCTGACGCGAAGCCTCTGGTTCATCAAACTCCGGCAAAGAGACATGACGGCGTCTTTGAGATGCTCAAATGAATTCAGGCCGTCAAAGTCAAAAAGACCTACCGACCTCTGGTCGATCATGATCGTAGCATCAGTGGAACTAAGCCTTTCGAAATCTCGTACAATCAAAGAATTAAATCTTTCTGTCTTTTTCCAGTTTATTCTGCGAATGCTGTCGCCATTCCTAAAAGGCCTAAGCCCGAGAAAACTTGCGGAGTCACCGCTTAACCTTGCCTCGATAATGCCAGAGTGAGCTGTTTTGCCGGCCACATGCAGACTTATGGGTGGCATTGCTTGCGACTCTGGCAACACCTCCACAGTTACATCCACTTCGTGATAGACACACCTAGGCAGAATCCCTAGAAAGTCGAAGGTCACAACCTGAACTTCGGATAATTTGTAAATTCCCATTCCCGCATCCGCGTTAAAAGCCACATCAATCTGGCGCCCCTCATTTTGGGCCAGTGCCGAAATACAAAAAACTTGATGTCGCTTGACGGCACCGTCGAACTTTATAAATAAATGGCAAGAATTGAGCTGGTTCGACCGAAGATTTTTGACTTTAAAGCATAAATTGAAGGTTTCACGTTCCTGCACGCGAAATGTAGTCGTCAAGGGCTCGATTGAAAGAGACGCACTCTGTAGCCAGCTATCGCGACAAGCAAAAATCCAAACAACAAGCGCACCAATTGCAAAGCCGCCAGCCACGGCAATGTGAAAAACAAAAGAAAACAAGGCCATCAGAAAAAGAATCCACGCAACAGCAACCGCAGGCATCCCATAAGGACGATCATAAAACACCAATGGTCTCTTTGCGGAGAACCCATCGACCTCCCATGGCATCGGCTGAAATTTGCGTCCATCTGGAGACGCGACCAGCCATTTATCAAATAATTCATCAAAAATATTACGCATGATCCCGCTGTATCATTGGTCGAGTAGAGTTACTTTACCGGCACTGGAACTCGCTGCAAAATCTCGTCAACAATCTGAGACTCCTTGACTCGGTCCATGCGCGATTTCGTCGAGACAATCAATCGATGCTCAAGGACCGCCGGCGCAAGACGCTTCAGATAGTCGGGTTTAACAAAACTCTCTCCTGACATGACCGCAAAGGCCTGACCCAGCCGAACCAGTGCAATAGTCGCCCTCGGACTACACCCTAGAACAAGCCTTGGATCGTCACGAGTTGATTTCACCAGACCCATGGCGTAATTGATAACGCCATCTGAGACCTCTACGCTCTTCACTAATTCTCTGACTCCCTGCCATTGCTCCTCTGAGCAAACAGCGCCGAGATTATCAATGGGATGATTGATCAGCTGTGAACGAATGACTTTTGCCTCGGAAACAGGATCTGGGTAGCCTAAAGAAATCCGCATTAAAAAACGGTCGAGTTGAGCCTCTGGCAAGGGAAACGTCCCGTGCTGTTCAACTGGGTTTTGTGTTGCAATGACAAAGAACGTCTTTGGCAAATTAAATGTCTGATTTTCAGCACTACACTGCCCCTCAGCCATCACTTGAAGTAGTGCGGATTGGGTGCGGGGGGTGGCGCGATTTAGCTCGTCCGCCAACAGAACATTTGTAAAAATTGGGCCAGGCATGAATACAAAAGCGTTTTTGTCACGCTGATAGATGGACGACCCGATGATGTCGCCTGGCATGAGATCTGGAGTGAACTGTATACGCTTCGTATGAGTGTTGATGGACGCTGCCAGCGCTCTAGCCAACATAGTCTTGCCTGTTCCAGGAACGTCTTCCAATAGAACGTGACCTCCCCCAAGCCAACATGCCATAGCGCGCCTAATTGAAAGTTCCTTTCCCTGAATAACGCGCTGGACGTTATTGGCGACTGCGTCGCAAATTTGTTTGGCGACTTCAAGGGAAACTTTTTGAGAATTTAATTCCTGCATCTAACCACATCCTAATTGGCAGGCACATTCGTTGGCGAGTTCCTAATACACCGAGATCACAACAGAATCCAGCTGGGCGTAAATAATTACCCCGTCAATTAACCGCGAATAATCCAATTATGATAGGATGTTAGGCGGGTAAGGTCAACTGGGGGCCCGGCAGGCCGATCACTCTCTTAGGGAGGACTATATCGTGCAGTTTTTTTTGCCCTTTCCAAAAGGCCCAAAGGCCAGCGAAGCTGGAAACATACTGCTCATGACAAGCATGTTGGTTGCAGCTATGGCTGTGGCGGGCGGGAAAGTGATGATCGATAGAGCATTAGATCAGCGCAAAGCAAACCAGATGGCGGAGAACACTAAACGAGCCAAAGAAATTCCAGGCTCCGCGGCTATGGTCGCAAAATCCCTCATCGGCTTGCCTCCCCAAGTGGCCGCCAACAAATCAGTTGAGTGGACAACACCCAAATTGGTTTTGAAACCTGAAAATAGGCCTCTCATCTACCCAGTGCCCTACGTATCAGGCCCGCTCAATGGACCGGCGCAGCCGGCTACGACCGTGATTCAAACATCTGCCACAGCTCCAGGCGCGAACTTTGACTTGCAAGGCGCCCGTTATCTTGGGATGTCGTCCTCGGTGGTAAACGTCTATACAAACGACGCCAGCCGCGCAAAGGCCGATGACATTAATTCCGCGATTGGCGCTCCAAGTACAATCGTGAACGGCAGTTCCGCAATCCCAAGAACTAAATCTCAAGTTTATATTTCATTTCGAAACTGCGACATCAACGGAGTCATGCAGCCAAGCTTCACAGGACGCTACTGCGCGTCCGCGAGAATTTTCGCGGATAACTACGCGTCCGCGACCAAAGGCAGCACTGTGGCATCAGGCACCAACAATGGCACGGTGCACCTTGGTCTCATTGAGCCACCGCCAGAACCCACATGTAACAGTTCGTCTTTCTATGAATTGGCTATTCCTCCAGTCAAGCCGGGTAATACGTTTAATCTTGTAATTGGCGGTGTGGGTGTCGTCACCGGCTATGATGTAAAATACAACGGTACCATTTTGAAAACTAGCGGACCCTCTCCGATTCATTTTTTTATGGATCAGCCGATGACGAGCGTTGCCAGCCAAATTAAAGACATACCAACGGCAGCAGTAAAAACGCAGCTTGAAGCCCCTGGTAATATCTACATGATGGTGGACGTGGTTCTTAAAGGAATCAATGGAACAACAGCAAATTGTCCTCAAGCTGCGGTGAAACTAAATAGACCAGTTTGCGGGTCGTTTACTGCGAGTCGAATTGATCCTAGCTCGACGACCTGCAAATTAACCGTGACCAAAGCACCTACCAGCGGTGACGTGAGTACTGTTCTTATTAATAATGCCCCAGTCTCGGGACAGTGGTCTGGCGGCACATGGTCATCGCAGATACCCTGTGGGGCCTCAGCGATGACATTCAGCGCTACTTTGCGTAATGACCTTGGCAGCCCAGGTGTTTGCAGCTCGACGGTGGTGCCAGCAGTTACTTACCCACTCTATCTCAACTCGAATCGCTGCTCGGGAGGCAGACCTTTTTATAGCACCGACAAGCAAAATTTTGCCGGATGTAGTCGCACTTATCGTGATAACGCCCAAATTTGGCACTATAGAAATGACCCTCGCTGGAGTGATTGTCTTAGTTCCGCCACGGCAACCTGTTTAGCCCAAGATGCTGTCAACGGCAATGCTAGACTCGAGTATTGTTCAGGAGGAATTTCTTCGTCTTCTGCCAATCAATTGGGTGGCTGGGACGAGGAGACCTTGAACTTTAACGGGTTGTCTCATCAGGTGGGAACCTGCAACAGCCCTTTGCCGAGGTATGACGGAACGCACCCCCCGTCACCACAGTGCCAGCTTAACGCAGCATTTAGTAACTGCTTTCATTAGGTAGATAGGCGGCATTTCTTTGATTCAGAAATAATGGTAACACTCGCACTCAGAGGTTTTGGATGAAATGCAGAAATAATTCATTTTTTTCTTTTATTCATAGCTTTGGTAAAAAGTCCTCGTCGGGCTTCTCACTGGTCAGCGTGCTGGTCGGAGTAGGTATTTTGGGAATCTCGGCGGTGGTGGTATCTGAAACAGTCATAAATTCCCGTCGAGCTCAAAAACTTGTCGACCTTAAACTTTCAGCAAACAAGTTTCAGCAAGCCATCTTGGATTCCGTTACTGAGCGTGTCAAAGAATTTGTGATTTATAAGAACTGTTCAGGCACTACCTGGGGAGGATCAGGCACCACTGAAGTGGAAAAAGCCTTTTCACAAATTGATGTTATTGCCGATGGCAGCGTCGGCCTTGAGCTAAATTTGACTAAATCGGCAAGTCAGCTTCCTGGCAATACGGATGTCAAAACTCGCTGTGAACGCCCCGTAGGACCTGCGTCGCTCAACGCGGGACAGTACATGCGGTTTTGCATGGAGATTAAGCCCACGGCAGCCACTAGTAAGTTAAAATATGGTTTTTCGGAGATGGATTACCGACTGCTTGAAGTTTTGGTCGTACCAGTCGAACTTGCCACCGACAAAGCCATCACCTGCGCGCAGGCTCGCGGAGCTGCAACCGGATTCAAAGTCGCATGGCAAATCTTTAATGTTTTAAACAATAGCCGCATCAATTCCGCAGATACTTCAAATAAAACTGTGACTCGAGAATCTGGCGTTTTTTTAGCTTCCTCGGAGACGGAATCTTACGCAAGCACGTGCAATGTCACGGCTAGTCGGATAGGAAGCACCGATCAATGTAAGATCAATGTGTCAGGGCTTGGCATACAACCCCCTACTCTTTTCAACAAGGTCAATGGCAATAGGTTCATTGTGACAGGATTCGATTGGGGTCGAGACGTTGCCGACCCTTACAAGTTCTCTGCAACTGTGCCCTGCGATGGAGATCTGCCTTCCGAATTCAGGGTACAATCTGCGGAGGGATCTGATTTTTGTGACGCCGCGATTGTCCCAGATCTTTTACCACCAACTTGCACACTCACCGTTAATCGCATAGAAAGCTCGAATTGGTGCACGATAGCTTCCTCAGGCCTCGGGCGAAGCACACCGGTGCTAAAGAAAGATCTAGTCGTTCTGGGAGGTCTGGCCTGGTCACGTTCTGGATATGATACTTATTCAACACGAACTAGTTGCGCAAATAGTGCGAATACCCGTTTTGACACAACCTCTACAAAAGCCGGTGTAAACAGGGCCTGTAAACAAGGAATAAAAAAATGGTACCTCGAGATTGGCGACGGTCACCCTGATTTCTTTGCGAGGACCGCCATTCCAGGTCAACCGTTATTACCGACAGTGGTCTGCGAAGGAGCATCTTGGCAGCAAATCGCAAAGGCGAACGGGTATGCTGCATATGAATACGGTGGAGCGTGGGTCTGGCAATATATGTGCCGCGAAAATGCCAGCGAAAAGCGCTACAATTATACTTCATGCGGCGACAACAATCACGTCGCATGGAACGGTACAAGGTGGGCTAGTGTACCTGCTTGCTCAGATTCTTGGAGCGTCTATTTAAGAATGATTAACCCATCACCAGCGAACTACGTGCCCGTGCCATAATTTGGTTTGTTTGAGATTTTTTTATGAAATTTTGTGAAATGGTTTTTGAGCATATTCACTCCAAAAGCATAATTTAATTGTCGGGAATCATTATGATACCAGGAACCAATTCGAAAAATACTGGAAATAAAAACAACCAGATTGGCATGACTCTGCCTGAAGCCCTTGTCGGCCTAGCGATCACTAGCGCTGTTTCTGTCTTTGCAATGAATTTAATTACGGACTTTATTCGTAGAAAATGGGAGGCCGAGACCAAAGCCGGCGTCACCAGTGAGATCGAGGTGGCTACATCCATGATTAAGAATACGCTTCCTCCACTTGTAGAGAATGTCATTGATTCAGTCGGAAAAACGACTCCAGGTCCCAGCATTTGGACCTGCAACGCGAACAACTGTTCTATGAGCGTCAATTACTCATATAAAAATATGGACGGGGTAACTGGCCTCACATTGTTGAGCCCAATGCGAGCTGATTGCGTGGCGGTTGCAGACAGCGCTTTAGCCCCAGCTGACGCAGGCCTACACACCAAGGCCACGATTTCAGCCGCAGGCTCTGGCTGTCTATCATGCCCGGAAGGGCAGGCTCCACAGCTCACTGTAAATTTATATAACTTCAATCCAACGACAGGAGTTCCAACAACCGTGGGGACTAAGAAGTTTCCACTCACTGTGGGAAAGATGTCAAAACAATCGGCTCTCGCCATCGGAGTGTGCGTGACAAATGCACCTTACTCCTACAAATATTTCAATACAATCCAGCCGTTGTTCGCTATGATCGGTGGGAGGTGACTTTGATCCCGGTTTATGCGAGCCGCGCACCAACATCGGCGATGACGGCTGCCGAAATAGGATCCTTGCTTGTTGCCGCTCCAGATAAAATACTAATCACCCCGTCGCGTCGGTTCGCTCCAGGCTTTCGCTATACTCCAACTCCACCACAGCCACCCGGACCTTGAAGCCATCCCATGACGGCAGTAAAGACATCATTCTGACATGGTTCGTGGTGAATCTCATGAAATGCACCAGGCCAGCCTTGAAATTTGGCCTTGAGCACTTTGGCCATTTCCTCTGCAGCCTTCGGTGATGTGGCGCGATCGGCCGTGCCGTGGAGCATAAAAACTGGCATTTTTATTTTGCCTGAATGAGAACGAAGGCCTTCGACGGCTCGCACCCACTCATTATACCAACGAACGGAAATACGGTCGTGGACGAGCGGGTCAGATTTATAAGCGGCGACAGTGTTTGGATCAGATGAAACAAAATTGGGATCAAGCTCATTGCCTAGAGCAAGGCTCGGAACAAACTTATCCAGCACTGCAGCGAGTTTAAGTTTCCATGCCGGTGGCTCAAAACCTGGTTTTATGGCTGTTCCCGTTGTGATTAATGACGTCAGCGCGGGGACATTTGTATGGTTAGATCTAAAAGCCGCAAAGCCTAAACAAACTGCGCCACCCATGCTATGCCCGTAGAGATGCCGTCTAGCGGCGGGATAGTCACTTGCAGAGGCGTCCAACAAATGCTGAATGTCATCATAAATATATCCGAAAGACTCCGTGTGCCCACGCCGCCCCGTCGTGCGCCCGTGTCCATGCATATCCAGCGCATAAACGGCAATGCCCTGAGCTAGAAATCTTTCAGCCCAGGCTTGATACCTACCCGAATGTTCACCTAGCCCATGGACCAGAACAACAACATCTTGCGGGGTAGCCTCAGGACGCCAGACTTGTGCAAAGACGGTCCGGCCGCTTTCATTTTGCCAAGTGACTGTGGAGTGTTTCACGAGCTGCTAACCTCCGAACGTCATTGGCGGAATTTCTGCCATACGGTGCGCGAGCACAGGTTCTTGCATTTCAATTTCGGCGCGAAGCATCTGCGCTTTTGGTATCGCTTTATTTAACCAACGCTCGGCAATCCAATTGCGCGAGGAGTCAATCTTGGCGTCAGCAAGAAGGCTCTCTGCGATACAGATGGCGGCTTTAATCTCTGTAATTCGCTCAGCGTGCAATAATGCCGGGCGTAGATTTTCAAATTTCACCAAATCTGACGTGATGACTTTAAGCATCTTCCGCAAATTCATCGGATTTACGTCGGTCATATTTGAACGCATATTGGTTTTAACCAACTGCAGAATAATGCTAACCATCGCTCCGTTAAATTCTTGTTTCAAACGACGCAAACGGCGGCGTAATGGATCGCGGTCTGACATGGCCGAGATTTTTCCAATTTTGGCATCAAGAGCGGCTTCAAGGAATGCCCGAGGCCGCTTCATGATATCTTTCATCGTGTCTTTTAAACACATAAGGGCTTGAATCTGACTAGTCCCCTCGTAAACGGGAATAATCAAGCTTTCTCGCAGCCACCATTCTGGTTGATATTCGCAAGTATAACCATAGCCGCCGTGCATTTGTAGACACTGCCGCGCGTTCTGAACGGCTTGCTCCGCTGCGTAGTATTTTATCAGTGGAGTCCAGCGCCTGAGCCGGCGCTCGTATTTTTTCTTAATCTCGGCAACTTTTTCCTTGAGCTCTGGCGTGAGCGTTTTGTCATCACGAAGTTTTCGACTCGCTGTTTGATAGATTGAGAGCGCGTTACCAGCTTGATAGCAGATAGACCTTGCAGCTTTTAGGGTGACCTCTAAATCGAGCAACCTTTCCGCCATCATCTCGTGCTGGGCTACGGGTCGCCCCCACGCGTGGCGCTGGTGGGTATACTCGTGCGCCAGACGCCAGACGGCTTCCATCAGCCCCACACCCTGATAAGCACAGCCCACTCTGGCCTCATTCATCAGGTGGAGCATGTAATGAAAACCCCGCCCCTCTTCACCGATTAGCTCCGCCCGGGAACCGTCAAAATTTAATTCGCAGGTGGGAGATCCGAAAAGTGCAGGCTTTTCTTCTAGCTTAGTGATCCTGTAATTGTGCGATCCGTCTTCGTTCTTACGAAAACACATATACAGATTGAGATTGCTTAACCCCTGGGCACCTTTTTGATTCTTTGCAAGGACCAGCGACACCTGACCGCAGCCATTGCTGATAAAACGCTTAGATCCAAACAATTTGTAAGACCCGTCGGCCTGTTTCTCACCATAGGTGCGAATAGCACTGAGATCTGAACCTGCATCTGGCTCCGTCAAAGCCATATTGCCGCTCCACTCGCCAGACGCGATGCGCGGAATGACTCTTAACTTTTGTTCCTCGGACCCAAACTCATCGATGACTCGAGCCACTGGCGCATACCAGGTGATATTCAGATAAGTCGATGGACAGGTACGGTAAAGCATCTCGACCGCCGGCAGCTCGGCGATAATGGGATTCGAAAGTCCGCCAAAACGGCTTGAAATTCCCATGGCTGAAATGCCAAGATCTTTAAGCAATGCGACGTTCTCAGAGAGGGCTGGCGGAAAAACAACCTCGCCGTCTTTGAGCTCTACATGTTGGCGAGCCACCTTGGTTTGATTTGCAGCAATGCTAGTTCCAATGACGCCGCCCATCTGCTGGAGTACGTCTTTGAAGGCATTACGATACTCCTCTGCGTTGTTTACGCCAAGGATGTCGCGGTCTTCCTGAACAGATAGATCGTAGAGGACGTCCCATTCGATCTTTTTATTAAAGTGGAACTCGAGGTCCGGGTTATCGCTAAAATAGTTCTCTTTTTTTTGCATCGTAACTCTTCTCCACGGGAGGCTAAAAAACACGCGCCATTGCCGTGATTTTCTTCTCGAAATAGACTCGGGAATTTAATAGACTCTCGGCAGTGATCCAAGGAGATTTCGCAATGTTTGGCAGGTTTTACGCTGTCTTGCTTATTATTTCATCGTTTTCGCTGCCCAGAGCCTGGGCTTCTGGCGATCCCGATACAAATTTCCGGGAGCGTTGTAGGCGCGCCGTAAGTGGCCAATACTCGTCCTTGGTGGCCGATATGACCATGGCTGATGACGCTGTAACTCTGGCCAATGACGCCCGCAAAAAATCACTGAAGCAAATAGACTCGGATGAAGTCAAAATGAAAGCGCTGAGGAAAAAACTTGAAGCCTCAGAGTACTCGCCTGAGCTCCTGAGTGAGCGTGACATATTAGCTGCGCAGTTAAAGCTCTATCATGAGCAGCTTGCCAGCAGTGAAGGGCAAATCGAGTCAGCCAAAATAAGACAGGCCACGACAAAAAAGCGCATTGATTCGGCCCGTAAAAAAGTGGAATCTATTTTTAAAGTAAACTTAGTGCAAGATCCTGAAGGCGGCCCTAGACCATTGATCGGTCAAATTGAATGGAGGAGTCCTTGCCCAAAGTACCGGGCTTTATGCCCCTTACCGGTTAAGGACGCAGCCGTTTTGGTATCCCTGCTCGATGAGATCGACGACTCTGATCTTTCTTGCCACCACTATGCAAAAATCAAGTAACGCGGAAATAATCAATCAAAAGGGAGTTTGACATGAATTTGAAGCCAAAATGGATCTTAGCGGGAAGCTTGATCATCGCTTCGGCACACGCTTTCGCCAGCGAAGGTGCGATACAACCAATCTACAGATCAAAAGCAAGCAACTGGCTACTAGAACAATACAAAAAACCAACTCTCACAGAGTCCAAGCAAACAGTCTTAATTTATCTTCGCGATCAAGCTAGCCTTGCCAACGTTGGCCAATCTGCGCAGCGCGCCCAAAAAATCACGCAAGTTTTTAACGAGCTTGTAAAAACAGCAAACCAATCTCAGGCATCGTTGATTTCTTGGCTTAAGGATCAAAAACTTGAGCACCGCAGCTACTACATCAGCAACATGGTCGCTGCCGATGATGTCACCCAAGCGCAACTCGACGAGATCCTGAAACGCGGTGACGTTCTTCGCGTCGTGGGTAACCCCAAGGTCAAGAATATCCTACCTTCGACCGAGTGGATGTCTTTTGACAATGCAACTCCAGAGGAAAAAGGCCCAGGGGCCAATATCGTGAAATTTGGCGCCACAAAAGTTTGGGATGAATTTAAAACAAAAGGCGAAGGCATCACCGTTGCTGGCCAAGACACTGGCGTGCGCTGGGACCATGCTGCCCTTAAATCTCACTACCGCGGCTGGGACGGCACCAGAGCAGAACACTCCTACGCGTGGCATGACTCCGTCCATAAAACCGTAGGGGGTGGATCAAGCTGCGGTTATGATCTGACGATGCCTTGTGACGATCATGATCACGGCACGCACACCGTTGGCACCATCGTTGGTGATGACAATGCTGGCAACCAAATCGGCGTTGCTCCCGGTGCAAAATGGGTCGCCTGTCGCAACATGGACGGCGGCATGGGAACACCAGAGCAATACACTGAATGCTTTCAGTGGTTCTTAGCGCCTTGGCCCCAGAAAGGCGACGCCGTCAGAGATGCGCGCCCTGAAATGGCTCCGCACGTGATCAATAACAGCTGGGGCTGCCCACGCAGTGAAGGTTGTGATGGTGGAGAATTTGAGAGAATACTCACAGCGATGCGCGCAGCCGGAATATTCGTCGTTGTCTCAGCTGGTAATGACGGCTCAAGCTGCAGCACGATTCATGATGGTCCAGCATTCCACACTGATCTTGTCCTAAGTGTTGGAGCGAACGATCATCGCAATGATACCATCGCAAGTTTTTCAAGCCGCGGTCCGTCTACCTTTGATAATAAAATTGGCCCTGACGTCACAGCCCCGGGCGTTAACGTACGCTCAGCAGTACGCAGCGGCGGCTACGCAGAATACGGTTGGAGCGGCACATCCATGGCTGGACCGCACCTAGCTGGCCTCGTGGCACTTCTTTGGTCCGCAAAACCAGAACTCGTTGGCAACATCGACGCTACCGAAGAAGCTATTAAGCGCACCGCGACACCAAAAACCAGCACGCAAACTTGCGGCGGCGTCGCCGGCACCGCACGACCAAATAACACCTTTGGTCACGGCATCGCCAACGCGTACGACGTGATTAAGAATTGAATTTTGAGTTAATTAAAGGGGGACACCCACCTGGTTGGCTATTGAATTAGCAGCCAGGTTAAAGGGGGACACCCACCTGGTTGGCTATTGAATTAGCAGCCAGGTGGGTTTTTCTTTGCGAAATGTCCGTCCGTAAACTCTGCCTGAGCATTAGAGTCATGAGGGTGAAGGTCAAAAAATTTATGATTTATTAGCCCGGACTGATCCGGCCCACTTCCGAAGGTCTTGAGCCAGGCTTCGAGTCTCCTGCATAAAGTGCTTTTTTTGCTGTAAATCCAAAGTTCCATACAAAGACTCGAGGTTTTTTTCCCGGGAAGTTGCAAGGTTAGCTTTTGTTTTTCGCGATGCCTCGCTTAGATGCGACTCTGGGGAGAGAACGAATTGCGAACACTTAACGCTCATCATATCTGAATGACCCATGCCCCCGATCAGAAACGATAAAAAAACACCCTGAGCCTCCCGGGAATAGGCCAGATAATCTCGTTCCCAATCACCCTTGCTGTCTTTTTCGTTGTCGAAATCAATGAGCATTTGCTTTTGTACTTCTAATATTTGCCCAAGCCATCTTTCAAGGAGGTCGCTAAACTCCTCGCGTTTTAGCTTTCGAAAGTCTGCCAGGCCGCCGTTTTTATCTGGGTCATTTTTCTCGTTACGCTCCTCAATCTTTTTTTTGAGGTGTTCAACTTGCTTAGCACTTAGCTCTGCCATTAATGGAGAAAAATCAACACACGCATCCGTCATCACTTCTCCAGCAATTTTCTGCAGATGATAGACCTGTTCCTGAGGTTTCGTGGTCTCACCGAGCAGCTCAATGATCTGAACCAAAGGTTCGATTCTATCCGTGGCGAGACGCACAGCAAAAACCTTCCAGCGTTTTTTGAAAAGATCTGTTTGCTCACCGTTAAGATCAAGATAACTGGCTGCCATCCGTGACGCCACAAACTCATGATAGTCCAATGCTACGTTCCGAAGCGAGCAACCGAAAAATCCCGGAACCAAAAGGATTAACAGGGATATTTTGAAGATCATATTTTTTGAGACATTCATCATATTGACGAGTCAAAACCTTTGCACAAAACTGGCGATAGGATTTCTTTCATTCATTATAAGCATAAACACGGTAAGTCAGCCAATCAAAGCACTTGATCAAAAGGGGACACCCACCTGATTGCCGATTCAATCATCAACCAGGTGGGTGTCCCCATCTAACCTGATTGCCGATTCAATCATCAACCAGGTGGGTGTCCCCATCTAATTAGTTCCCAACGCTTTCCCAGGTGACATTTATTTTTTGCGGCGTAGCTCCGTTAACGAGACGGATGTAGGCAAAACTCGCAGCATTATTTGCATAGGTTGCCACGGAGTCACAGGCGCTTCCGATCAACATGTTACCTGTCGCACTCGCATAAAACTGCGCATTCCCAAAGTTGAGAGAATAGCCATAACTCCCATTCACTGGCCCTTGAGCTTGAATCCAATTTGCGTTTCGATCGTACACGTATCCGGTGAATTGTCCTGTACCAGATCCAGTGGAAACCGTCGCAAACGTCAGATCATCCTCAACATAAGAGCATCCTGTGTAGTTGATTTTAAACCATTTGATTTCATTGGCTGCAAATGTGTAGCTTATAATATTCGAGAACATTACACTATTCGAACCATTTACGAGACCCAGAGTGCTGCCTGCGACGGTCGCATTACTTGCACTATCAGTGTTCACCACGTTACTGATTTTTCGAATCTTGTGATTATTAGTGTCGGCAAAATAGACGTTCTCATTGCTGTCGACCCAAATTCCGCCCCAAATCGAAGTGCCCATCCAAAGGGTCGCACTTGTCGCGGCGCCACCATCTCCAGAACTTCCTTGTGTACCCGTACCTGCGATAGTGCTGATGATGCCAGCTGAATCGACTTTCCGAATGCGGTTATTGACCGTGTCAGCAATATATAGGTTTCCTGAGCTATCAACAAACAGACCCTGGGGCTGATATAGTTTTGCGGAAGTTGCAGAACCCCCGTCACCAGAGAACCCAGCGGCTCCAGTCCCAGCCACTACGCTGATAATTCCGCTCGTGTCAATTTTGCGGATATTATTGTTGTAAATTTGTGAGAAATACACGTTGCCTGCGCTATCAACCGCAACACCTGTCGGGTAACTTATAGTGGCGCTGGTTGCACTTCCACCGTTGCCTGTATTCCCACTTGAACCCGTACCCGCAATGGTTGATATTACACCGCTAGTATTAATTTTGCGAATTCTGTGATTACCAAAATCTGCAATATAAATATTTCCAGCGCCATCTACTGCGATGGCATTGATTCCGCTGATTTGGGCACTCGTGGCTACGCCACCGTCCCCGGAATAACCAGAAGCACCGGTACCTGCGACGGTTGAAATAATTCCAGTCGAGGTTGTTACTTTGCGGATTTTAAAAGCACCGTTATCTGCGATATATACATTTCCACTTTGATCGACCGCCAAACCAGCGGGAGCTCCTAACCATGCCGTGGACGCCGTAGTACCGTCCTGGCCACAGTTACCGCAAGCGACACCGGCTCCAGCGAGAATCGTAATTTTCCCAGTGGTATCAACTTTTCGCACCTGATGCAGTCGATTATTGGAAATATACATATTACCCAAACTATCGACCGCGACACCACTTGGTGAACTTAATGGTGACGCAGTTGCCTGACCATTTAACCCTTCCTGCGCGACCGAACCTGTTCCCGCAATGGTGGAAATATAACCCGTCGACACTGTAACTTTTCTAATTCTTAAACCGTAGGAATCCGAAATGTAAATGTTATTGGATCCATCCGTCGCAAGCCCTCGAGGATGCCAGAAGGTTGCGCTTGTCGCAAGGCCACCGTCTCCTGTACTGCTACCAGCTCCTACAGTTCCAGCCGCACGAGTAACAACTCCAGTGCTAAGAACTATTTTCCGAACCGTGGCGTTATACTGATCCGTAACATAAAGATTACCACTCGAGTCTAAAACCAAACTTGATGGATAATTAAACAGCGCGCTTGTGGCAAGCCCACCATCACCAGTACTACCCGCAGAGCCGTTTCCTGCAATGGTCGAGATTACTCCACTTGAATTCACTTTGCGCACTGCGTTGTTCGATGAATCCGCAATATAAAGATTGCCGCTACTATCCATAATCGCATGCTGAGGATTATTTAAAGTCGCACTGGTAGCAGCACCATTATTCCCAGTATAACCAGCGCTTCCAGTACCGGCAACAGTCGAGATATTGCCACTTGTGTCAACTTTGCGAATCACATGGCTGCCAGAATCTGTAATGTACAAGTTACCGGCAGCATCAAAGGATAACCCTGCCGGACTCTTGAAGGCGGCATTCGTGGCTAGACCGCCATCACCAGTATTACCGTATGTTCCTCCCGCAAACTTCGATATCACACCTGTCGACACAGTTATCTTGCGAATATTAACGTTTTCGGCAATATAGATATTGCCACTGCTATCAATTGCAATACCCGTTGGGTACATCAATGATGCATTTGTTGCGGCTCCACCATCGCCGGCACTGACCGCAGCGCCAGTTCCAGCGATCGTGGTGATCATCCCAGAAGTTGTAACTTTTTTGATAATATTATTCCAAGAATCCGCAATATAAATATTGCCGCTAGTGTCAGATGCAATGTGTGCGCCATGATTTAATTCGCGTGACGTCGCAGCCACTGGTGTGCCTGGATTCAACTCCACATAGCCCGTACCAGCTACCGTTGTAATGATAGACTGTGCTGTTGTCACAGAACCCGTGACTCCAGAGCTGAGGTTGCCTGATAGATTGGTTGAACACAGCCTAAATGCATACAGCGTGCCGCCGGTTAGATAATTAACGGTGTATGATACCAAGCCACCAATTGTCGCCGCAGAAATAACAGTTCCTGCATTACAATCAGCAGGAGCAGTGGTGCCCGCGGCATAAGAAATCTGATACCCAGCGGTACCCGTTCCGCCAGATGTCCAACTAAGCGCTGCAGATGTTGCTTTTGAGGATGAAAGGGTAAAGTTAGTCGGATTTGGAGCTGCTGGATAGCCAGAGACCGTCACTCCAGTAGTCATATTTCCACTGAGTTCATTAGAACACACCCTAAATGAATATTGCGTATTTACCGTCAACGAGGCCACCGTATACGTCGTAACATTCCCTACTGTGGCCGCTGCAATCTGAATGCCGGTACTACATGTCGCGGGAGCTGTCGCTCCGCTGGCGTAAGCAATTTTATAATTCACAGCCCCAAGGGCGGCCGTCCAAGAAAGCGTGATCGACGTCGTGCTGGCTCCGACAGCTGTCAGGTTTGACGGGTTAAAGGAATACGCAAAACTTGCCACACTGGAGCTAATATACGCAGCTCCGCCCGCAATGGCTTTAATCGTTCTGCCCGTGTTCACTGTAATTGCACTCGAATACTGGGTAGACGCTGTCGTTGGAGTGGACCCATCGGTCGTATAGTAGATAGTCGCGCCGCCCGTCGTGCTACTCAATGTCACAGACTGAGCATTTGTGTACTCGCCAGCAACTGGCGAAGCGGTCGGTGTGGCTGCTGCACCGTTAATGGTATAAGTAGCCGTTGAAACAGACGAGTCAGCCCAGTTGGTCAGCACTGCGTAGGCTTTGATGGTTTGAGATGAAGATACAGTGATTGCAGCAGTGTAAACTGTCGAAGCTGTTGTTGGAGTGGTGTTGTTGGTTGTGTAATAAATGGTCGCTCCAGGTGTTGCAGAGCTGAGCGTCACCGTCTGAGCAGGGCCATAGGCGCCCGCTGCGACGCTAAATGTCGGAGCTTGGACAGTGCCGGTGATGGTGTAGACAAAGGATGCTACGCTTGAGTTTGTATATGCCGTCTTCACTGCGATGGCCTTGATAGTCTGAGTGACGCCGACAAATATCGAAGAAGAATACAATGTCGATGCGGTGGTCGGCGTAGATCCGTCAAGCGTATAGTAAATGCTGGCTCCCGCTGTGGCGCTGCTTAACGTGACCGCCTGCGCTGTCGTGTAAGTTCCCGCGGCTGGGGAGGCTGTCGGAGTCGATGCGGCGCCGTTGATAGTATAAGTGGCGGATGCTACCGCGGAATCTGAGAAGGTCGACTTCGTGGAAAAGGCTTTCAAAGTCAGCGAACTAGAGACGTTAATAGCTGTTGAATACGCATTAGAAGCCGTCGTCGGTGTCGTGCCGTCAGTGGTGTAGTAAATCGTCGCTCCGGTCGTTGCCGTGCTAAGAGTGACTGACTGCGCTGGACCGTAAGCGCCCGCAGCGACTGAGAACGTCGGCGTCGCGACAGGGCCGTTGATGGTGTAAGCAGCCGATGCAACCGCCGAATCTGAGAAGGCGGACTTGACCGCAAAGGCTTTAATGGTCATCGAGCTAGATACATTTATCGCAGTTGAATAGACGCTAGACGCCGTGGTCGGCGTCGTACCATCGGTAGTATAGTAAATCGTTGCGCCAGCTGTCGCCGTGCTGAGTGCCACTGACTGTGCGGGGCCATAAGCACCTGCGGCAATGCTAAATGTCGGCGTCGCGACAGAGCCATTAATCGAATAGGCCGCAGAATATACAGCTGAATTTGTGAAGCCAGACTTGATAGTAATCGCTTTGACCGTGGAAGAAGAACTAATTGTGATCGGCCCGGTATAAAGAGTCGAAGCAGATGTTGGAGTGCTACCATCTGTCGTATAATAAATCGAAGATCCCGGTGTGTATGTGGTCATCGCCAGAGACTGCGCCGAACCATATCCTCCAGCAACCAGGCTGAAATTTGGCATAGCCGCCGTGGTAGACATATCCCATTTGGCGTTTAGATAGTCTAGAACTTGAGTTGTCTGAGTGTCACTAAGATATGAACCGTAGAGCAAAACCTCGTATAGCACCAAATTCGTGTAGCTCGTGGAGTCGTACACACTTCCGCGACCGATTTCCATCGCAGGACTCGTGATATTAACAAAACTCCATCCATTGGTTAGCCCGTAAGGCGTGTAATTCAAATTGATTGTATGTACGGAACTGCTTTGACGGCTGACATACATGTTTTTAGTATTTGAAGATCCAGAAACCGCCGGCGAAACAGCATAGTCAAAGAACGGAGCGCGATACCCAAAATTCGTCGAATTGAATGAAAATGGATATCCATGAAACTTAATTGTTGTATTTGAGGTTCGGTCGCCAATCACAATTATCGACGTATCAGTACCAGAAGATCTTCCGATAATTTTCCATACAGCAAAAAGGCTCACTTCCTGTTGCGCAGCGAGTCCGTGACTCCCAAGCAGATAATCATCGACCCCATCAAAAATAATCCCGTTCCTGACATTTTGCTGTTGTGCTGCACTGCTCGCCAAGAACGGCCGCACACTTCCACTTTGGGTAAAATTCCGCCCACTGCCACTCTTATCAGTCCATTTACCAATAGGATTAGAATCGGACACAGCAGGTACCGTTCCAGCGCTGTCCTGCCAAAGCGTCGAGGAATCGTTTGCATCCAGCCAAACAAGCAGATTAGTTGAAATTGGAAGCGACGGAGTCGATATGACGTATACGGCTGTAGTTACTGTCGATGATGCATATCCAGTTGCGCAGGCAATGGCATTAATTGTCCGCGATGATGAAACTGTAAATGAACCAGAATAAAGCGTACTACTGCACGTCGGCGTGGTACCGTCGCTTGTATATCGAATCGAAGCGCCTGCAGTGGCACTAGACATCGTTACAATTTGTGCAGTGGTGTAAGATCCCCCAGCAGGCGTCAGGGTCGGTGCACTTGCAGAACCATTGATCGTGTAGGCTGCCGACGCGACTGCAGAATCAGAGAACGCCGCTTTTGTCGCAAATGCCTTGATCGTCATGGAGCTTGAGACGTTGATTGCTGCTGAATACTGACTAGACGACGTAGTCGGGACCGTACCATCAATCGTGTAATAAATGGTAGCGCCGGCGGTCGCAGTACTGAGTGCCACAGACTGAGCAGGGCCGTAAGATCCCGCTGCAACCGAAAACGCAGGCGTCGAGACAGCACCATTGATGATGTAAGCAGCGGTCGCTATTGTAGAATCTGAGAAGGCCGATTTGGTCGCAAACGCCTTAATGGTCAGAGAACTAGAAACGTTGATGGCCGTTGAATAGACAGATGACGAAGTCGTTGGAATCGTGCCATCGGTTGTGTAGTAAATCGTAGCTCCGCTTGTTGCCGTACTCAGGGCAACTGATTGTGCTTGGGCGTATGAACCGGCTGCGACGCTAAATGTCGGAGCTTGGACGGCTCCGTTGATCGTGTATGTTGCGCTAGAAACGGTCGAGTCAGCCCAATTAGTCAGGACCGCATAAGCTTTTATAGTTTGTGTCGTCGATACGGTGATGGCGCTCGTATAAACGGACGAAGCTGTTGTCGGAGTGGTTCCGTTTGTCGTGTAGTAGATCGTAGCTCCAGGGGTTGCAGAACTTAGGGAAACTGTTTGAGCTGGGCCATAAGCGCCTGCTGCCACGCTAAATGTTGGAGCCTGGACGGTACCGGTGATGGTGTATGCGAAACTTGCTGCGCTTGAATCCACATAAAAAGACTTCGTGGCGATTGCTTTAATGGTCTGGCTGACACCAACAAATATCTGAGTGGAGTACTGGGTCGACGAAGTTGTCGGCGCACTTCCATCAACGGTATAGTAAATGGTCGCTCCCGTCGTCGCGCTGGATAAGGTGACAGCCTGGCCTGTGGTATAAGTTCCAGCGACAGGTGTTGCGGTGGGCGTCGAGACGGAGCCGTTAATGGTATATGCGGCTGAAGCTACAGCAGAATCTGAGTATGTCGCCTTAGTTGCAAATGCTTTCAAAGTCATCGAACTAGAGACGTTAATTGCCGTCGAATAAACATTGGATGCCGTAGTCGGTGTCGTGCCATCAGTGGTGTAGTAAATCGTTGCCCCTGCGGTGGCAGTGCTTAGAGCCACCGACTGTGCTGGACCATAAGCGCCAGCGGCAACAGAGAACGTCGGCGTCGACACAGCGCCGTTAATTGTGTATGTTGCGCTAGAAACAGTCGAGTCAGCCCAATTAGTCAGGACCGCATACGCTTTTATCGTTTGTGTCGTCGATACGGTGATGGCGCTCGTATAAACGGACGAAGCTGTTGTCGGAGTGGTTCCGTTGGTTGTGTAGTAGATCGTAGCTCCAGGGGTTGCAGAACTCAGGGAAACTGTTTGAGCTGGGCCATAAGCGCCTGCTGCAACTGAGAATGTTGGAGCTTGGACGGTACCGGTGATGGTGTATGCGAAACTTGCCACGCTTGAATCCACATAAGAGGATTTCGTGGCGATTGCTTTAATGGTCTGGCTGACACCAACAAATATCTGAGTGGAGTACTGGGTCGACGAAGTTGTCGGCGTACTTCCATCAACGGTATAGTAAATGGTCGCTCCCGTCGTCGCGCTGGATAAGGTCACAGCCTGGGCTGTGGTATACGTTCCAGCGACAGGTGTTGCGGTGGGCGTCGCGACAGCGCCGTTGATGGTATATGCGGCTGAGGCTACAGCCGAATCTGAGTATGTCGCCTTAGTTGCAAATGCTTTCAAAGTCATCGAACTAGATACGTTAATTGCCGTCGAATAAACATTGGATCCCGTAGTCGGTGTCGTGCCATCTGTAGTGTAGTAGATAGTCGCACCACTCGTCGCAGTGCTAAGTGCCACCGACTGTGCTGGGCCGTATGCGCCAGCGGCAACGCTAAAGGTCGGTGTCGCCACAGCGCCGTTAATGGTATAGGCCGCTGATGCCACAGCAGAATCTGAGTATGCGGACTTGGTTGCAAACGCTTTCAAAGTCATCGAGCTTGAGACGGTGATTGCAGTTGAGTAGACAGAAGACGATGTGGTCGGTGTCGTGCCATCAGTGG